>ENA-ORRW01000752-ORRW01000752.1-human-gut-metagenome-genome-assembly--contig:-NODE-752-length-35752-cov-6.714206_pt1 | contig 35752 bp, 36 predicted proteins | sample MGYA00242183_ERZ509150 | MGnify/ENA primary metagenome ERZ509150 (study PRJEB26280, sample SAMEA2338639) | human gut metagenome | biome: human gut; feature: human-associated habitat; material: faeces... | reverse complement strand
CTCCCAGATCGCTGTTTCCGTTTTGACTATGCATGGCTCGTAACTTTCAATTTACTCAACAGAAACAGTATAGTAATAAATAGGTTGTCCGCCGTACTGTAATTCGATATCGCAGGCAGGATAAGCATCCTCTAAGTCTGCGCGCAGTGCTTCGGCAGCATCCTCTGCTACGTCACAGCCGTAGTATACGCTGATGAGTTCGGAATCTTCATCCACAAGTTCTGCAATCATATCACGGGTTACTTTTACCATGTCGGTACCGACAGCTACGATGCCCTGGTCACCGATGCCCATGAAGTCGTCTTTCTTGATCTCTTTGTCATCGATTACGGTATCACGTACCGCATAGGTCACCTGACCGGTCTTGACATTTTTGATCTCGCGGAGCATAGTCTCTTCGTTCTCTTCTATGGACAGTTCAGGTACGAAGTTGATCACTGCGGTTATTCCCTGGGGAATGGTCTTGGTGGGAATGACTAACAGTTCCTTATCCGTCATCAGTTCCGCTGCCTGGTTGGCTGCGAGAATGATGTTCTTATTATTCGGAAGAATGAAAATCGTCTTTGCATTTACCTTGTCAACTGCATCTAAGATATCTGCGGTACTGGGGTTCATGGTCTGTCCGCCCTCGATGATATAGTCTACACCAAGACTCTTGAACAGTTCACTTAAACCGTCACCTACGGATACTGCCAGGAAACCTACTTCCTTGGGAGGCTGTGCAGCCTTCTCTTCTTCGGCTTTTTTCTGTGCAGCTTCCTTTTCGGAGAGCTTGAAGAGCTTCTCCTGATGCTCTAAGCGCATGTTATCGATCTTCATATTGGACAATGCACCATACTTCAATGCTTTCTGGATAGCCAGACCGGGATCATTGGTATGTACATGTACCTTGACTACATCGTCATCTGCAACACATACAATAGAATCACCGATGGACTCTAAGAATGCCTTGAAATCCATCTCAGCCTTTACATTAAAAGGTTTGTTTAACAGAATAATGAATTCGGTGCAATAACCGAATTTGATCTCTGCTTCCGCCTGTACTTCCAGAGAACTCTTAGTATCTTCTGCCTTAGCGGTCGCTGCGGGAGCAACGGTCAAGTCGATCTCTTTGCCTAAGAATGCGTCATAGGCACCGCTTAATACTTCTACCAGACCCTGTCCGCCGGAATCCACTACACCTGCCTGCTTTAATACGGGCAACATTTCGGGAGTCTGGCTGAGAACATAACGGGCATGTTCGATCACTGTTCCAAGGAACTGCTCCAAATCCTCTGCACCATCCTCGCAAAGCTCCTTTGCCTTATCGGAAGCACCTCTGGCTACCGTAAGGATCGTACCTTCCTTCGGCTTCATAACAGCCTTGTATGCGGTCTCCACCGCTTTTTCAAAAGCCCGGGTTAATACGGGAATATCCAGTGCCTGCTCTTCCTTGATACTCTTGGTGAAACCACGGAACAGCTGGGATAAGATAACGCCGGAGTTACCTCTGGCACCACGCAGGGAACCACTGGAAATAGCCTTACACAGAGCTGCCATATCGGCATCCTCCCCCAGTGCGGATACTTCTCTGGCCGCAGACATGATTGTCATGGTCATATTGGTTCCGGTATCTCCATCGGGAACGGGGAACACATTCAGTTCGTTGATCCATTCCTTCTTATTTTCTAAATTCTTGGCGCCGGCTAAGAACATCTTGGAAAGCATCTTAGCGTCGATTTGTTGTAAAGCCACAATTACTTCCTCCTTAATCAATCACTCTTACACCTTCAACAAAGATGTTGATCTTTTTGATCTCAATACCGGTAAACTCTTCCACTTTGTATTTTACGTTGCTGATCAGATTGTCGGTGACAGTTAAAATGCTGACACCGTATGCTACGATCACATGGAAGTCCAGAACCAGTTTATTGTTGTCCAGGGATACCTTGATCCCTCTGGTGATGCTGTCTAATTTCAGAAGCTTTACCAGACCATCCTTCATGCTGACTCCGGCCATACCTACGATACCAAAGCACTCTACCGCTACGCTGCCGGCATACTGTGCAATGACTTCATTATCAATGTCAATGTTTCCCATATGGGTATTCATAGAAGAACCTTTCATACAGAACCTCCTTCATATTCGGATCACTTGTTTCTTCTGCTATGTCTGCCCCCAAAATCTAAAGTTCAGACATATATAAATGTATTTTAACAGCTTTCCTTTGAAAAAGAAACAACAAAATAAAAAAAATAAATATTTTTTGCTTGCTTTTATTTTGTTTTTCTGTTAATATATCAATGTTGTGAGCATTTCACACATGTTTATTGAAAAAAATGTTTAAAAGTAAGCGTTAGATGCGCGTTAGATCGAGGAGGTGTCAAGATGGCTAAATGTGATATTTGTGGTAAGGGCGTTCATTTCGGTAACAACGTAAGCCATTCTCATAGAAGAAGCAACGCAATTTGGAACTCTAATGTTAAGAGCGTTAAGTGCAAGGTTAACGGCGGAGCTAGAAGAATGCATGTCTGCACCAGCTGCTTAAAATCTGGTAAAGTTGAGAGAGCTTAATCTCCTGCGGTAATATTGGATTTTGAAAGCCAGAAATGATGAATTTCATTTCTGGCTTATTTTTTATTCTCTGTGCAATTACCAGAACCTCTCTTCCTGCTTCCGCTTCAGATATTCTTTGTTGATCTGGCCTGCCAGTTCCCCATCACCGAAGAGGTTGTCCGGATGAAAGATCTTGATCAGATCCCGATATCTCTTCCGCAGAGCCAGTGGATTATTAACTCCACGGAATAAAAGCTGTACTGCTGTAAAGCTGCCTTCCCCAAACTCCTGCTCTCCGGCCTGTTGTTCTCTGGCCTCCTTCGAGAGTGTCTGCCGTTCCTGCTCGAACCTCCTCCAGCTGTCGGAAACCCTCCTGTAAAATAGCCATTTTCTTCTCGAAGAACAGATTTTCTTCTTTTAGCCGTTTCCGCTCCATAACTGTACGCCGGTTCAACTCATCCAGCTCGTCCCGTAACTTTACCCGTTCGTCCAGAAATTTGTTCCGAGCCTGTTCTAACTCCGTACGCTCCTGTTCCAGACGCATATTTTCCTGGAAAAGCCACAGCTTTATTTCTTTTAATTCTTCGGTACTTTCCGCCTTAATGACCTCTTCCCAATCAATCATGCCACACCCTCTTACTCACAGCCACAGAAAAGATAATACCCTGCAAACAATAAAAGTGCGACCACGATCAGACCGATGAAACGATTATGAATCACCAGCATAAGCAGCATGCCGACCGCTACAAAAAAGAGTATCAATCCAATAATCTTTTTCATAATCCATCCGGATCCGGAATATTCTCACTTTATTATATGCAGAGTATCTCAAATATTACTTATCTTCTGTTGTTTCCTCTTCCGGAAATGCAATGTCCACCACTTCCGCATCGGACATTTCTTCTTGTTCCTTCGGCTTGGTAAATTTATCTACGATATCGGGAATCATATCCAGGATCTTAGTCACCGTATCTTGATTCTTGATATTTACCAGCTTTGTGGAACCGTTCTTAATGACCAGGACAGCGCTGGGAGTCATCTTACCGCCTAATCCTCCGGCTCCGGAAGCGGATTTTTTCTCGGAATTGTTGCCGGCACCGGCACCCACACCGAAAGTCACATCCACTAACGGTAATATGATCGTATCTCCGATCTTCGTAGCCTCTCCCACCACAGTCTTCGTGGAGAGTACCGTATCCATTCCCTTTAAAAGAGATTCTACCACGCCCTGGAACTGATTATCTTTTTCTGCCATAACAAACCTCCTGTTACATCCTTTTATTTCTTCTGATTTTTTTGAAATGTTCTTATCTTAAGCTTTAATTGCTGTAATCTCTTATCCAAAAGCAGCCGCGCGGAATGGAACAATACACATGCTACTGTAAAATGCCCGGAGGCTTTAAGATCACCCTCCAGTATTGCCTCTTCGAAATCCGGTGTAATGCATACTCCCTTTCCAAGCTTCGGAAGTATCATTCCATAGATGCCGTAAAGGTATCCGGTGGTATCCGGTGAGCCGGTACCAATGCGGGCGTTCATCTTAAGCTTTCGTGGACGAAGCCTTTTTAAAATATGCCCGATACGCTTTCCCGCATGCTGAAGCAATCCCTTCGTATCCGGATCATTCCATAACTCCCTGTAAAAAGAAATATTCTTCAAAATATATTTGATTTTATCACAGATTTTACGGATTGTGTATCGTATTTTCTCAAAAAAACCGGCGATCTTTCCGAAAGTGGAAGTTTCCTGCTGCGGACCGGGCGTGTTTTCTTCCGCAGAAATTTTTGCATCTGCTGAAGCTTCTGTATCGGTCGCAGGGTCCGTTTTCGCTATATCGCTATCATGCGAGAGTAACGTCTGTCCGGAAGTTTCTGATGCATCCGAAGGTTCTGATGTCCTTGAAGTTTCCCGTGCTTCTTCCGTTATATCTCTTTCTGGAGCTGCGTGTGTATCTTCCCCCGGTGCAGAGCTTTTTTTCTTCTCGGAAGAATCATATACTGTAAAAAAAAGAACCTTTGTCAGCAGTTTCCCTGGAACCGGATAGCTGTAAGATACCCGTACCAGACCGAACAGCCATTTTATTTTTGCGGCGAACTGCATTTCTTCGGCATTTTTCTTCCCGGACATTTTGTAACAGACCGGGAAAAATAATACCAGAAGGATTACCACAAGAGCAATTCCGAGAAGTATTAACAACAGGATTCCAAGAATGCTCAATATTTTAAAAAGAATTGTCAACATAGTAAATACTCCCGCAGATTGCAGTCGCCCCTGGCTTCCAGGCATTCTCTGGTGATCTGTTCGATCAGCTGCAATGCCTCCTCATATCCGGATACAATCCCGAGAACCAGAAATTCTTCATTTTTGTAATGGGGCTGTATCAGTTGTCTTGCATCAAAAATATCTAATTGGTCTGCCGGATTTGACGCCGGTGTAATCAGATATACGTTTGCCCAAAGAGGATTTTTCACCAGTCTCTTTTTTATTTTATCCAGTTTTTCAGATGCGATGCTCTCTCCCAAATAGAGATTTGGTGCAAATGTAAGCTTTCCTGCCATATATCATTTCCTTTTGGTCAATAACCCTCCGGCATACTTTCCCGCCAGCCATATGGCTCATTATAGCATAAATTCTGCTATATTACAATTTTTGTTGCTTGACTTTTCCGGATGTTATTTTATACTTGAATTAGTATAAATCAGGAGGAAAAACCATTGAAAGTAATTACGAAGATGGAGCTTCAGCCGGACATGGTTCTGGGCGAGGATATACTGGATCAGGATCGTGTGATCTACCCTGCCGGTACGACTGTGACCCCGCAGATTATAGAAAAATTAAAGCGTTATGATCTGGTATGCGTCACGATCATGGAGGATGTAGATTTTGCCAACACCCATTACGCAAAAATACGCTTTGACTCTAATTTCAAAGCTTTTGAACGTGCCTATCCCATTTTCCTCGGGGAATATAAGCTTGCAATGAAACAGCTTCTGGTCATGGGCAGGAAGCCTGCAGATATCGTTCTGCTGACTATATACAGGGAATTATATTATTATATCTCTTCCGGTTCCGCTCTTTTGGATTATTTATATAATCTGATGCCCAGTGAAGATGAGCTTACCTATACCCAGGGTTTGAATGCCGCTCTTTTAGCCGGAGCTTTTGCCGACTGGCTGTCCATGTCGGAGGATGAGAAAAATACACTGATCCTCTGCGGTTTCTATTATGATATCGGCAAGCTGCAGCTGCCCTACGAACTGCTGTGGAAGCCCGGAAAGCTGACCGATGCGGAATTCAAGGTCATCAAAACCCATCCCGTGGTCGGTTATACCACTGTCCGGAATCAGGATCTGAATGAACATGTAAAAAATGCGGTGATCATGCATCACGAAAGACTGGATGGCAGCGGTTACCCCTATCATATGACCGGTCAGAAGATTGATGTCTATGCCAGATATATGGCGGTCATTGATGCCTACATTGCCATGGCTTCTCCCAGAACCTACCGCAATGCGCTTACACCATTACAGATTTTGGGTAATTTTGAAAAAAGCCTGGATAAATACGATGTGGAACTGTTAATGCCGATTATGAAGAGGATTGCGGACGCACAGATCGGTACAAATGTACAGTTGAATGACGGAAGTATCTGGGAGGTTCTGATCATTCATCCCAACAAGTTCTCCCGTCCTATTCTGAAAAATGAAAAGAACGAATTCGTGGATCTCTTACAGAGAACAGATTTGGAAATCGTCAAAAATTTATAAACACTATGAAGCCATAAAAGCAGGAATAATCAATTACTTCCATTGATTATTCCTTTTTCTTTCCAGATATTCCGCATATGCCTTTTCCAAAATCTGTTTCTCATTGGCAAATTTCAGCAGGTGATAGGCTTCATGATATTTATAAAAACCGGAATCCGCAAAATACTCTTCTCTCTGAGGTTTGCTGTAATAACTGTCGGTACTCATCAGATACCAGTGTACCTCCTTTGCCACCACATCTTCCGGAACAGAGAAAGAGTATTCACTTCTTCCCACATAATCTACGATAAAAGCTTTGGAACCACTTTCTTCCAGGACTTCCCGTAATGCGGTCTCTTCGTGAGTTTCTCCGGGCTCCACGGTTCCCTTCGGCAGGACCCATCCTTCATATTTGTTTTTTATATTTTTATAGAGCAATAATATTTTGCCGCGGAAAATCACCACTCCGCCACAGCTGGTCGCCTCTATCATCTTCTTTTATCCTCCGATCTCACTGCTTTTCGCTAAAGTACGCATCAAAGATCCGTCTTGCAATAGGTACTGCATAATCACCGCCGCTTCCGGCACCTTCCACGATGATGGTAACGCAGACTTCCGGATCCTCCGCCGGAGCGAAACCGGTAAACCAGGCATGGCTGTCTCCCTTGACGTTATTATATTCCGCAGAACCGGTCTTACCTGCCGCTGTATAGCTTAGTCCTTTTAGCTTGGACGCCGTACCTTCCTGTACCACATCTGTCATCAGCTGACGCAAAATCGCCGCTTCGTCTTCCGACATCAGTCTTCCATACTCTGATGCCTTAAAGCTTTTGATAACAGTTCCCTCATCATTCTCTACACGGTCGATCACATAAGGCTTCATAAGGACTCCGTCATTTGCGATCGCACAGGTGATCATGTTCAGATGCATGGGAGTGATCTGTGTTTTTCCCTGACCGATGGAGGTCTGCATCATTTCAGCGGACGGGGTACTTTCGGAGACCAGTGCCGAACTTTTGGCGTAATTTAAAGTTAACGGCAGGTCTTTATTAAACAGCAGATCATTTAAAGTCTCCTGAAACGCCTCTCTATCCAGACTCATTCCGATATTTGCAAAGGAAGAGTTGCAGGATTTGGCAAAGGACTTCTTAAAATCCACCTGCCCGTGGTTGGAACCGTGGTAACAGCTGATCTTACTGTCTCCCAGCCGGAAAGAACCGTTACAGTTATAAGAGTAATTCTGGTAGGTATCCGGATTTTCCCTGATATATTCCAGTGCAGTAACTATTTTGAAAGTGGAACCGGGTGGATATAAGCCCTGGGTCGCACGATTCAGAAGTACGGTGCTGGAATCATTGTCCACCAGGTCATCCCAGATCTCAGCAATGGAATTCGGATCAAAGTCAGGATGAGACACCATGGCAATGATCTTACCGGTAGATACTTCTGTCACAATGATGGCGCCACGGTAAATATCCAGTTGATCGTTTGCTACCTGTTGGACCTTCACGTCAAGTGTAGTATAAACATTATCTCCTGGGTTCTTTTTCCCGGCAGTATCGTTTTTGACCTTATTGGTCAGAGAAGTATTTGTGTTGATCAGATAATAATTCGCCAGTGCTTCCACTCCCATTCTGCCCTGGGTGGAATAACCAACAATGTGCGCAAACAGATTCTTATAGGGATAATTTCTGGTCTCTTCTTCCTCCTCGTTCAGGATGGTCTCCGCCAGCACTTCCCCATCTCTGGAGTAAATAGCCCCACGGTAGTTCCTGGACAGCAGAATCTGTTGTCTGGAATTGTAGCTGTTATTGATCATATCCTGTTCGCTGGTTGCCACGAAATGTCCCAGATAGACCATGAGACATAAAAACAGGACTCCGATCCCTCCTGCTGACAGCCAGATCTCCCGCTGGTTCCCTCTGCGCTTATTGTCAGGTGTCTTTTTCGGGGATTTATTTTGTGTCTTATTATTTTCCACCTCTGCGCTCTCCTTCCTTCTGCAGTCGGATATAAATTCCCTGGATGATGAAAAACATGATCATTGTTGTCATCACCGAACTTCCTCCGTAACTGATAAAAGGAAGTGTCACACCGGTCAGCGGAATGAATTTCGTACCGCCGCCGATGGTCAGGAAAATCTGGAAAATATACATAATGCCGATGCCGTATACGACAAGCTGATAAAATCTGTCATGAATCCTCACCGCTATCCGAATCATTTCAAGAAAGCTGCTGACACAGATCAGGATCAGGCACATACCGAAGATCACACCCAGTTCCTCGCAGATGGAAGAAAAGATGAAATCCGCTTCCACATAGGGAATCGCTGTCGGGTTCCCCTTTAACAGCCCCATGCCGAACCAGCTTCCGCTGCCGATGGCAAACAGCGACTGGGTAATCTGATATCCTTTATTGTCAATATATTTCCAGGGATCCTGCCATGCCAGCACACGGATCCTCACGTGATCAAACAGCTGGTAAGCAAGATACGAAGCTGCACCACCGCCTACGATTCCCGCAAACAGATACAGATAATTGCGTGTTGCCGCAAATACCACGAACACAAATCCCACGAAGAAGATCAACGCACTTCCCAGATCCTTGGATACCACCAGGATCACCACATGTGCCCCGGCAATGATGGCAGTCAGGACCACTCTCTGGAAGGATACATTCTCCCATAAAGCTCCCGCCAGGAAAAACAGGAACAGTATTTTCACAAATTCCGAGGGCTGGAACGTAATTCCCCCCAGGGAAAAAGAGATCTTGGACCCATGGGTCACTTCGCCAAGGATCAGCACAGTACCAAGCAGTGCAATTCCCAATGTGGCATACAGCCAGGTGATTTTTTTGAAAAAATGAATTTTCCCAAGCAGATACGGTATCAGTAGTGAGATGATCAGAGATACCAGCACGATCACATACTGCCGTATTGCCTTGTCAAAAGACAGCCGGGATACCATACAGAGTCCGATTCCCAAAAGCATACACATATTATTCAGCAAAAGCCGGTTAATATTCTCGTAGATCAGTGATACCATCGTGATCGTTGCAAATAAAAAGATCAGAATAAATGCGAAGAAAAACAGGTATTGAAAATCTCCGCCGGTAAGTGACAGATCCAGGAAACATAATACCTGTACCAGAAACATCAGAACATCCTGCAGGATAAAAATCCCCTTGTGATGTTCGCCCGTCGGATATCGGAATGTATAAAAACAGCTTGCTGTATATAAAACCATAAAAAAGGCTATGAAATATTTGGATAATTCAATTACGTATTCCTGCATGCAGCAAAATACCTTTCTGTCTATTCTACGCCACGTTTTTCGTGACCGGTGGTATATTCCACATAGGGAAGTTCCTTGCGCACACCGCCATAATAATTCAGGATCTGCAAAGTCTCCTCCTCTGTCTCTGTGGTAAAATCCAGCCTCCCTACAACAATCTGTCTGTCCGCTTCCTTATGCAGAGATAAAGGTACACTATTGTAGATCACATTAAAGCAATGGGTACAATTGCGCATTACCGGAAATCTCTTATGATACCGGTCGGTCAGTTCCGTGATACGCCCATCCTCCCCTTTCCTACATCTGTCCAAGGTCTGTGTCACACAGTTAGCGGTAACCATCATAGGAATCTTACCATAGATCAACTTCTCTGTGGGAATCGCAGGATCTATTATCTTCTTCTGCTCCGCTGCCGTAAGTTCAAGCGGCAGACAGAAGCCATCCAGATACTGCATCCAGAAATCTCTTCCTTCCACATTCCACAAATAGAGACTGTAATCTCCGATGATCTTTTTCCCGGGCAGTGCCCATTGTAGGAGCAGTCCGATATGTTCCATGCTGCCTGCCAGGAATCCCTGAAAACATGACGCATTCTCTCTTGCAAAGTTGTACAGCTTTTTTAAATACTGCTCATCACGAAGGCGCAGGATCTTAGGCAGTACGATCTCACAGGGAATTTGTTTTTCAGAAGCCATTTTCAGCATTTCCACTCCGGCTTCCGGATCCTGTAACAACAGATCCGCATCCAGATACAGCCTTATTCTAGCCGTCGGTTCTCCGTTACCGTTCCCGAATACCGATCTGCAAAATCCTCTCCACTGCTCTTGTGTCTGCAATAGGATTGAAAATTTCTTTCCCATAGGAGACTCTTGCGTTCTACTGTCCATCCCGGTCTTATGCTGCGTCTCACGTTGCGGTTCTATCCTCTCATAGCCAAAACCGTTTGCCAGAATTATTTTTTCTTCCAGAAGAGCAATCCCTCTTCTGCGGAGCTCATTGATCGCCTTTAACGGATAAAATGAATTCCCGCTCAGTTCGACTTCTATACTTCCATCCACAGAGAAAGAGCTGTCTCCTAACTTACTTAACTGCTTTATAACATTTTCTTCCGAAATCGGTTGTCTGGAAGCTTCCTGCACAGGATCGCCTTCTAATGTGATGCGGATATCGCCGCAGGATATGGTCAGACTCGCCTCTTCCCCGGTAATAAACCGGGCCGTCATCCGTACCGGAAGAGTCTTACGTTTCGCCAAATGTTCCTTACGGATGTGTTCTAGCAGCCTTTCATCGCTTCCACTGTATGCCGGACTGTTCAGAGTCACCATCTCTTTGCCGTTATGCTTATGATAATAACCGTCCTGACGCTCACTGCGGATGTACAGACAGGACAGTGCATGCATATCTTCTTTGGAAATCTTCAGAGTCTCGTCCGGGTTCTTATAATACCGGTCAATGTATTTACGGTAAATTGCCGTAACTCCGGCAGCATATTCCGCTTTTTTCATGCGGCCTTCGATCTTAAAAGAATCGATTCCCGCCCTCAGAAGTTCAGGGATAGATTCTATGGTACACATATCCTTCAGGCTTAAGGGATAGCATTCCTTCTGTCCCTTACTGCTGTAAGGCAGACGGCAGGGCTGTGCACAGCGTCCGCGATTACCGCTTCTGCCTCCTAAAATACTGCTGAACAGACACTGTCCGGAATAACAATAGCACATGGCTCCGTGAATAAAGCACTCGATCTCCATACCGGTGGCTTCCTTGATCCTGCGGATTTCCTTAAGGCTAAGTTCTCTGGCAGGTACTACACGGCATGCCCCTTGTTCCTTCAAAAATTCTGCACCGTATTCCCCGGTAATTGTCATCTGCGTGCTCCCATGTAATTCCATGCCCGGAAAATTCTCCCGGATAAATGAAAATACACCCATATCCTGGATAATAACACCATCCAGTCCTGCCCGGTAATAAGGCTCCAAATATTCATATATTTCTGAAAATTCGGATTCTTTTACCAGCGTATTTACCGTAAGGTATACTTTCCTTCCGAAAAGATGCGCATACCGGATGCATGCAACCAGTTCCTCTTCGGAAAAATTCTCCGCATAGGCTCTGGCTCCGAAACGATTTCCTCCCAGATATACAGCATCCGCACCGGCATGGATCGCACCGTAAAATGCTTCCGTATTCCCGGCTGGCGCCAGCAATTCTACTTTCTTCATTGCACTCATAAACGTCCTCTATTGCAAATAGCTGCCCGAAAAACGGACAGCTATCAATTTACTTGTCTTTTAGTTCTGTCTCCAGACGAACAATTTTTTTGGCATCTTCATTCAACTGCTTCTGAAGCTCTTTTCCCTGCTTCTCTGCATTTTCCAGTTTGATCTGTGCGGAGATCAGTTCATGCTTCAGATCGTATAATTCCTTTTCTTTTCCCTGAAGCTCTTCTTCGAGGATAGATATCTGCTTCTTCGCTTTAAAATAATCATCGGCAATGTTCAGCTGCAGCAGAACACTTTGTCTGTCCAAAGGCTGTCTGCGAAAGCTGTCTATCTTCCCATATTCGTTGATCTTGTTATTGATATAGGAAGCGATTTTCTGCATGTATTCTTCACTCTCATAGCCGCTTAAGGTAAATACCTTACCGCCTATGATCACTTCGGTATCTGTCTTCGGAGACATCTTAAACACCCCTCTTAACAATCTTTTGAAAACACAATATGTGCCGTCTGTTAAAAAATATAATACAAGATTTATTATATATCAGATTATAAAGAGTGGCAAGTAAAAAATTGCCCGATTGTCTCCGTTAAAGCTTCAGTCCCAGATGCTTGTAGGTTAGATCCGTTACCGTGCGTCCCTTGGGTGTTCTGTTCAGGAACCCATTCTTGATCAGATAAGGTTCGTAGACATCTTCTATGGTGCCGGCATCTTCTCCGATGGCAGCTGCAAGGGTATCCAGCCCCACAGGACCACCGTTAAATTTCTCGATGATCGTCACAAGGATATTCCTGTCGATATGATCTAAGCCCATCTTGTCCACATCCATAAGATCCAGTGCGGTTCTGGCTACCTCTTCTGTAATGACTCCGTCGTATTTGACTTGTGCGAAATCACGGACACGCTTCAAGATACGGTTGGCAAGTCTGGGCGTTCCACGGCTTCGCCTAGCCATTTCTTTTGCTCCGGCAGGTTCGATCTCCACATCCAGAATCCCTGCGGAGTGCATGATGATCTGCTGCAATTCCTCTATGGTATAGAATTCCAGATGATGGATCATTCCAAAACGATCCCGCAGAGGTGCCGTCAAAAGTCCTGCCCGGGTCGTCGCTCCTACCAGCGTGAACTTTGGCAATTCCAGACGGACGGACCTGGCACTGGAGCCCTTACCGATCATGATGTCAATACAATAATCTTCCATGGCGGGATACAATACTTCCTCCACCTGACGATTCAGACGATGTATCTCATCCACGAACAGCAGGTCTCCTTCTTCCAGATTATTTAAGATGGCAGCCATCTCTCCCGGCTTCTCGATCGCCGGTCCGCTGGTCACCTTCATATGGACTCCCATTTCATTGGCAATGATCCCGGCAAGGGTGGTCTTACCAAGTCCGGGCGGTCCGTAGAACAGCACATGATCCAGTGCATCCCCACGCTGCTTTGCAGCAGTAATATAGACCTTCAGGTTCTCCTTTATCTTGGACTGACCGATATAATCGTCCAGCGTCTGGGGACGTAAGGAGCCTTCCAGCTTAATATCTTCTTCCGTGATATTTGTCTCTATCATTCTTCTGGGCATAGTCGTTGATCTCATTCCTTAAAACAATTTTTTCAGGGCAGCCTTTAAGATTGCTCCGGAATCTATGTTCTCCACATCTTCAATGGCATTGACAGCCTTTAAGCTCTCAGCCTGTCCGTAGCCCAACGCCACCAGGGCTTCCACAGCTTCCTTTTTCTTCTCACTGTCAATATGCAGACTTCCTGCGGTCAGGATGCCTTCCGCGCCGCCTGCTGCAATCTCTCTGGAAATCAGAGTATCGTCAATGGATATCTTGTCCTTTAATTCCAGGATCAGCCGCTGCGCTGTTCTGGCGCCTACACCCGGTGCCTTCGATATCGCCCTGGCATCCCCGGACATAATGGCGAAACGCAGAGAATCCGCATCCATAACGGATAATATAGCGAGCGCTCCCTTAGGTCCGATACCGCTGACCGTAATACAGAGCTTGAACATCTCCAGATCGCTCCGGGAGAGAAAACCATATAATAAAAAGGCGTCTTCCTTCACATAGGTATATGTATAGAGCCGAACCTGCTCTCCGATTCCGGGAAGTCTCGATGCCGTATCCGCAGAGATCCGGACATTGATCCCGAAGCCGTTGACATCGATCACCGCGTTATCTACCGTAACATCTTCCAAAAAGCCATTCACATATGCAAACATGTATGTTAAATCCTCGTCTTTCCTGGCATACAAAATAATAGCACGTAAAATTCGGCTACGATATGTTTATCATACCATAGCCGAACATATGTTTCAAGTGGTTTTAACTCTGGATCTGTTTTAACTGGTAGAACTCTCCCTTCAGAGCCATCAGCTCGTCATAGGTACCGTATTCCGAACAATGTCCATCGGCGATTACGGCGATCCTGTCAGCATCCCGGATCGTCGACAGTCTGTGCGCCACAATAAATGTCGTCCGCCCCTCCGTCAGATTGTTTAACGCCTGCTGGATCAGCTTTTCGGAGATACTGTCTAATGCCGAGGTTGCTTCATCCAGCACAATCACCTTCGGATTCCGGATCAGTGCTCTGGCAATGGAAATACGCTGTCTCTGACCGCCGGATAACTTGCCGCCGTGTTCTCCCACCATAGTGTCGAGACCTTTTGGAAGGGATGCGATCAGATCTGACAGATTCGCGGCCTTGATCACATTCTGTAATTCTTCCTCTGAGACATTTTCACAGCCGTAGGTAATATTGTCGCGGATCGTTCCGGAGAACAGAATGGATGTCTGGGGTACCACCGCTAAATGTTTTCTGTATGTTCTAAGATCGATTTTACTTAAATCTTTGCCGTCGATCAGGACTTTTCCACTCTCTGCCTGATGGAAACCGATGACCAGGTTTAAGATCGTGGATTTTCCGGCACCGGACTCGCCTACCAGCGCAATGGTCTCTCCCGCTTTCACATGAAGATTTAAGTGGTTCAATACGTTATGCTCATTATTTTTGTAATGGAAGCATACATCCTCAAAGTCAAAGGTGCCGGTTACCTGCTCCAGTTTTTCCTTGCCTTCGTTGTCTTCGACGTCCTCAGACAGCAATACCTCACCGATGGAATTCACGGATTCGATACCTTTTGCAATAGTAGGCAGCAGAGTAACGATGGAGGATACCTGATTGACCACCGTAGCAAAATAACTCTGATACAGCGTGATGTCACCGGCCTGGATCTTCCCGCCGATGGCAAGATATCCGGTAAATGCCAGACAGATCACCTGAAAGATCTGGAATACCGCCCAGCCTACCGAGCCAAACAGTGCCTGGATCAGATCCAGCTTATATCCTTTCTCCGCCACAGCAAACAACTGCCCGCTCATTTTAGATACTTCTTCATCCTCCAAGGCATGGGCTCTGGTCACGGGTACCAGTTCCACCATTTCCATGACTCTGGCAGAGGTCTCTTCCATTTCCTTACGGAACTCCGTATTTCTCTTCTTCATAATATTCCGGAAGGTAACCATGGTAATTGCCGCCACCGGTGTGGTCAACAGGAAAAATACGAATACGATGCGGCTCTTACTGATAGTGACCACCAGTGCCACTCCGATATTCAGGGCAATATTTAAAATACTTAAAAATAGCTGTGTGGAAAGACCTTCCACCGCTTCCACATCACGCATGATCTTGGACTGTAGTCGTCCGGACTGGGTCTCTACATGATAGGAAATGGACAGCTGCTGTAATTTCCGGATCAGTGCTTTCCGAAGTCCTGTCTCCGCATAGCGGGTCGCCAGGCTTTTATAGGAAGTGTACAGATAATTCATGGGAATATTAAGCAGGATCAGTCCTGCTTCCAGAATACTGTAAAATATAATATTCCGGAAAGTATCCGGATTGTGTGCCGTCACATCGTTAATAATATTCGCTGTGATAATGGGCAGTACCCAGACACAGGCATGTTTTGCGAAAAAGCAGATCACTGCCATGACAAATTTATGATAATTCCCCTTATACAGATGCACCAGTGTCCGCAGGGGATGCCCCTGATTCTTCCGGTAGCATTCGATAAACCAGCTCTCGGTGTCCATCTTTTTTTTCGGAGATGTTTTTGCTTCAAAGTCTTTCATGTTTACAGGATACCTTTCCCATTTGTTTTTTCACTTCATTTTAGCGCAATTAATATGTGTTTTCCAGTTTATTTTTGCGGTTTTTACCTATAAACAACTGCTTTTTTGCCAAAAATAAGGCTGTGTCAGAACTTTTACATTCCTCACACAGCCCTTTTCATAGCATTGTATTTTTACGATCGATTAGTTGTTGATCAGCTTATCGTTCTCATTATTCCAGCTGTAAAGCTTACGGATCTCTTCGCCGACCTTCTCTGAAGGATGCTCGGAAGCCAGCTTTCTCATAGCCTTGAAGTGAACCTGCTTGCCTGCGGGAGACATATCTAACAGGAACTCCTTAGCGAAAGTACCGTCCTGAATATCGGACAGGATCTTCTTCATGGTCTTCTTGGTCTCCTCGGTGATCAGCTTGGGGCCGGTGATGTAGTCACCATACTCAGCGGTATTGGAGATGGAATATCTCATGCCTGCGAAACCACTCTGGTAGATCAGATCTACGATCAGTTTCATCTCATGGATACACTCGAAGTATGCATTTCTGGGATCGTAACCAGCCTCAACCAGTGTCTCGAAACCAGCCTGCATCAGAGCACATACGCCACCGCACAGAACAGCCTGTTCACCGAACAGATCGGTCTCAGTCTCGGTTCTGAAAGTGGTCTCCAGAACACCTGCTCTTGCGCCGCCGATACCCAGTGCATAAGCCAGTGCCAGATCCTGAGCCTTACCGGTTGCATCCTGCTCTACAGCGATCAGGCAGGGAACACCCTTACCGGCCTGGTACTCACTTCTTACGGTATGTCCGGGTCCCTTGGGAGCGATCATGGTAACATCAACATTCTTGGGAGGTACGATACATCCGAAGTGAATATTGAAACCATGAGCGAACATCAGCATATTGCCCTCTTCCAGATTGGGCTCGATGTCATTCTTGTACAGATCTGCCTGCTTCTCATCGTTGATCAGGATCATGATGATGTCAGCACGCTTTGCAGCTTCTGCAGCGGTAAATACTTCAAATCCCTGTGCCTCAGCCTTTGCCCAGGACTTGGAGCCCTCGTACAGACCGATGATAACATGACATCCGGAATCCTTCAGGTTCAGTGCGTGTGCATGACCCTGGCTGCCGTAGCCGATAATAGCGATAGTCTTACCCTCTAATAAAGAGAGATTACAATCTTCCTGATAAAAAATCTTAGCCATTTTCTTCTCCTCCGTTATGAGACATAAAATTTATAACTGATAGGGATATACCCTAGAGCTAACTGATAAGAACTTTGATCTTTCGATATTAATCTTTCAATATTAATCTTCGATATAAGTAACGTTTTCAATACCTCTGCCAAGTCCCGTAATACCGGTTCTCGCCAGTTCCAGCACCTCATACTCTTCATTAAAACGCTGGATCAATGCATTCACTTTACTGTGGTTACCGGTAAATTCCACGATCAGGTTCTCCGCACCGACATCAATGATCTTCGCACGGAAATTGTTGGCAAGGAACTCTACGCCCTGTCGGATCTCCAGACGCTTCTCGGGATCCACCTTGACCTTGACCAGTACCAGTTCACGGTACACACTGTCCTCCGGATCCAGTTCTTTGATATCACGGACATCCACCAACTTCCCTACCTGTTTCTCGATCTGTTCGAGGATATCATCGTCGCCCGAAGTCACAATAGTAATTCGGGTAAACCGTGGATCTGCCGTCACACCTGCCGTAATGCTTTCGATGTTATAACCGCGTCTGGAAAACAGACCGGCAATACGGCTCAGTACGCCGGATGTGTTGTCAACTAACAGCTGAAATACTCTCTTCTGCATGAATGATCTACCATACCTTTCGTATTTCTGCAACTGCTCTCCTTCCGGAGTAGCAACTGTATTCTTAATATAGCAAGATGCCTTTACAATGTCAATTAGTGAATTTAACATTATAATTGATGTATTTTAATCATCATTCTCGGTGCATTTTGATAATGCCAGGGTTCCGGTTCTTGCTACTTCCACAATGCTGATCGTCTGAAGCATCTTGATCAGTGTATCGATTTTCTCCGGAGCATCGCAAATCTGCAGCATCATGAAGTGCTTTGACATATCTACGATCTCTGTTTTCATAATGTCACAAATTTCTATGATATCCCTACGATTATTCTTGTTATATTTAACCTTTAATAACATTAATTCCCGGGTATAACACTGTTCCTGGGATAAAGTTTTTACTTTGATGACATCCAGCTTCTTATTCAGCTGTTTTTCAATCTGCTCCAAAGTGCGTTCATCCCCGGAACTTACGATGGTCATGCAGGATACCGCATGGTCATCGGTCTCTCCCACGGCAAGACTTTCAATATTAAAACATCTTCGGGAGAACAGACCGGCCACCTTACACAGAACACCGGAACGGTTCTCTACCAGTACGGAATATATTCTCTTCATTTACATAAAGCCCCCTTCGCTATTTTACCAGATCCATGGGATCGATCAGACACTCTAACAGCATCGTGTTATCTTCTGCCAGAAAAGCATCCAGTACTTCATCTGCGTGCTCCATCGTATTCAGGCGCAGATAAGGGATGCCGTAGGCTGCGGATAATTTCTCCAGATCAGGGCTTCCTGACAGATCCACTACAGAATAGTGATCCTTGTAGGTATAATGCTGATATTCTCTTACCATGCCGAGATAATTGTTCTTCAATACAATGATCTTCACCGGAATATTGTGCTGTCTTATAGTAGCTAATTCCATCATGGACATCTGGAAAGAACCGTCACCGCAGACGGCAATGACCTGTTTGTCCATGGCTGCTGTCTTGGCTCCCATGGCTGCCGGAATGGAATACCCCATGGTTCCCATGCCGCCGGAGGTTAAAAATTTACCCTTTTTCACAATGTGATAACCGCAGGACCAGATCTGGTTCTGTCCCACATCCGCTACATACACACCATCCTCCTGCATTTTTTCGGAAAGTTTTGTAATAAAGGCCGCAGGATCCACATAATCGGGATTCGGAGTTCTCTTTTTCTCCATTGTGGAACGGTACTCATTTAAGGTAGTAAGCCATTCCCCATAGTCGCAGCAAAATTCTTCCTTCTGGAAATCCTGGAAAATGTGTTTGGCATCGCCGACCAATGGGATGGATGGACCGGCATTTTTACCGATCTCCGCGGGATCCACATCGATATGTACCAGTACCTTGTTCCGGGTAATAAGATCCGGTTGGCTGACCGCACGATCCGCAACTCTGGCGCCTACCATGATCAGCAGATCCGATTCGTTCATGGCACGGTTCGCGTATGCCTTACCGTTATTGCCCACCATTCCGTAATAGAGCGGATGTTCGGTAGGCATGACACCGATCCCCATCATGGTGGATACTACGGGAATGCCATGTTCTTCGGCAAAGCTGCGCAGCTCTTCTTCGGCCTCGCTAAGTAATACTCCGCCGCCGGCACAGATGATAGGGCGTTTTGCACGCTCCAGCTCCTTGATAACCTTTTTGATCTGTACGGCATGCCCCTTGACCGTAGGCTTATAAGTACGCAGATTTACCTCTTCCGGATAATGGAAGTTCTTGATAACGGCATTCTGAATATCAATGGGAATATCAATCAATACCGGACCTTTTCTTCCGGTATTTGCAATATAAAATGCCTCTTTGAATACCCGGGGAATATCATTAACATTTTTTACCAGATAACTGTATTTAACAAAGGATTCCACTGCGCCGGTGATATCCGCCTCCTGGAACACATCACTGCCCAGCAGTTCGCTGTTTACCTGACCGGTGATACAGATCAGGGGAATACTGTCCGCAAATGCCGTGGCAATACCCGTGATGACATTCGTAGCACCCGGTCCGGAAGTCACCGCGCACACACCGGGTCTGCCGGTCATACGTGCCACACCGCTGGCGGCATGGGCAGCATTCTGTTCCGTCCGGATCAGCACCGTCCTGATCTCGGAATCCAGAATACTGTTGAAAAAAGGACATATGGCAACACCGGGATATCCGAATACCGTGCTTACCCCCTCGGCTTCGAGACATTTAATAATCGCATCTGCTCCAATCATTTTGCTCCGCTCCTTTATGTATACTCTGACTTTTTATTACTCCATTAAACTTTTTGCTAATTTCACCGCATCCGCGGCATCCTTGGAATAGCCGTCCGCTCCGATCTCATCCGCATATTCCTGGGTGATCACGGCTCCGCCGATAATGATCTTGGCGGTGATACCTTCCTGTTTTGCTGCGGCTACGATCTCCCGCATTCTCTGCATGGTCGTGGTCATCAGTGCAGACAGAGCGATAAACTCCGCATGGTGTTCCCTCGCCGTCTCCAGAATCTTTGCCTGCGGCACGTCTTTCCCCAGATCGATCACATGGAAACCGTGATTTTTAAGCATCAGAGCCACCAGGTTCTTGCCGATATCGTGGATATCTCCTTCTACGGTAGCAATGACCACTACCGGCATCTCTCCTCCGGCACTGCCCGTCTGTAACAAGGGTTCCAGTAGCTCAATGGAATTTTTCATAGCTTCGGCGCTGGCAATCAACTGCGGCAGGAAGTATTTCCCCTGATCGAAGTATTCGCCCACCTGATTAATGGCGGGAAGTAATACCTGATTCAACAATTCCACAGGTTTTTCCCCGCTTTCCAATGCTTCCTTCGTAATCTTTACGATGCCGTTGCGGTTACCCTTCAGGACAGCAGTCTTTAACTTGTCCTGCATTTCATTGATCTGTGGTCCTTTTTCGACAGCCGATTTTTCCACACTGCCTGCATTACTTGTCTGACCGCTTGCTGCCCCCTGACTTTCCAAGAGGGAGAGCTTTCTTGCCAGTTCCGCCTCTTTTGCTTCTCTTCGTTCCCTGACACCGCCGGCATACTCGATATATCGAAGTGCCGCTTCTTCTTTGTTCAGCAACAGATCCGTCGCAAGCGCACAGCTCACTAACAGTTCCTGGGACGGATTAGCAATTGCCATGGTTAGTCCTGCCTGAATTGCCAGTGTTAAGAATGCCGTATTTACAAAGCTTCGCTCCGGCATAGCAAAAGAAATATTGGACAGACCGCAGATGGTTGCAAATCCGTTTGCCTTGCAGTAGCGGATCGTTTCCAACGTCTCCAACGCTGCTTTGGGATTAGCTCCCACGGTTGCTACCAGTCCGTCTACCACGATATCTTCCTTATGCATTCCCAGGGAAGTGGCTCTGTCATAAATTTTATGAATGATTTCTTTTTTCTCATCAATATCCTTGGGCAATCCCGCATCCGACAACGGCAGCAGGATGAACATTGCCCCGTATTTTGCTACGATAGGAAGAAGCTTTTCGAATTTTTCTGTCTCCAGAGAAACAGAATTGACCAAAGCCCGTCCCGGATAATGGCGTAGGGCTGCTTCCAAAACCTCCACATAGCTGGAATCCAGTGACAGCGGCAGGTTCGTCACGCCGCTTACCTCTTCCAGTGCCCGCAGCATACTGGCTTTTTCATCAATACCACTCATGCCCATATTGATGTCCAGTACCTTTGCCCCGCAGGCTTCCTGCTCTTCGGCAAACTGGATCACTTTCTCGAAACTGCCTTCCTTAAGCTGTGCCTGCAATGCCTTCTTCCCGGTAGGATTGATGCGCTCTCCCACGACAAAAAAGCCATCCTCCAGTCCGAAGCTGTGGGTAATGCGTTCGGAGGTCAGATACCGGATGCCCTCCGGTCGTCTGGCTGCCGTAGCCTTTGCCTCCGTACCAAAGCGGTCATGGATCTGTCTGATAAATTCCGGGGTGGTACCACAACAACCGCCTAAAATCGTAGCACCGGCATTAACCAGTATTTCCATCTCTTCTGTGAATTCTTCTGCTTCCATGTTGTAACAGGTATTGCCATTTTCATCCAGAAAAGGAAGTCCGGCATTTGGCTTTGCGATCACGGGGATTCGGGTATGGGTTACCATATCCGAGATGATACTCTCCATCTGGGCAGGTCCTGTGGAACAGTTGGCACCGATGGCGCTGGCACCAAGGCTTTCCAGTACAATGGCTGCGGTCTTCGCATCCGTGCCGAATAATGTTCTTCCGTCTGCTTCAAAAGTCAGTGTGGCAATCACCGGCAGATTACAGACTTCTTTTGCAGCAATCAATGCCGCTCTGGTCTCTGCCAGACTCATCATAGTCTCTACTACCAGCAGATCCACTCCTGCATCCACCATGTTAAGGATCTGTTCTTTGTAAATATCGATCAGGTCTTCCAGTTCCATTTGGCCCATGGGTTTTAACTGTTCACCGGTCATTGTGAGATCTCCGGCTACCAGCACAGTATGTCCGGGACTGCTTGCCGCTGCCTCCCTGGAGATTGCCACCAGCTCGTGGATCATGGCGGACATATTTTTCTCCAGATGATATTCTGCCAGTTTAATGCGGTTAGCTGTAAAAGTAGGTGCATACAGAATATTGGTACCCGCCTGTACATAATCCTTCTGCAGCTTCAGCATAACATCCCTATGTTCCAGGATCCACTGCTCCGGACAAACACCGGAGGGCATTCCGGCTTTCACCAGATTCGATCCGGTGGCACCGTCCAAATATAAAATATGATCTTTACTTAATGTACTAAATTCTTCTCTTGTCATGGCTCTCTTTTCCTGTTACTTGATTCTTTTAATCATACCACACTGTCCTTTTATTCGTAAAGGGGACGTTTTAACATTATGTGGTTGCGTAAAACCGCAGAATATGATAAATTTTTAGATGGATTATATGATTTGGAGGGATAAATATCTTGAAAAACAAAATACTTGCTATTACAGCGGGACTTCTTACCGCTATGGCTCTTACCGCCTGTGGAAAGGATCCCGAGCTGACGCAGTTTCGAGAGGAGATCGATGCATTTTGTACTGAGATCTCAGACATTGACACCTCGATCAACAATGTGGATGCCGAATCCGATAATGCAGCCGATGAACTTTTGGGATACCTGGATCAGTTGGATCAGGATTTTCAGGATTTCGCCGCATTGGATTTTCCTACGGAATTTGATTATCTGGAAAGTATGGCCGATGAAGCCAGTGAATATATGACCACTGCCGTGCAGAGTTATCATGATGCTTTCAGCAACGGCGGATATAATCAGCTGACTGCCGATTATGCCAAGGAGAATTACGCCAGAGCTTACAAGCGTATTCAGATCATCATCACTTTCCTTCACGGTGAACAGCCGGAGGATGTCAATCTGACGACGGAAGAAGCCACCACGGAAGCTTCTGTTGCTGAATAATTTCAAATCACAGAGTAAAATACCCCCGTGCATTGCACGGGGGTATTTATTAATTAGTTTATTATGTTATGATATCGGGGTCAAAATCCCCGACTTTGATGCCTACGGATTGCTCCGTGCTGCGCACTCTCACAATCCTGGCATCTTATTATTTTAAGATCTTGAGCTGGCCGAGCAGGGGAACTTCCTTCTCCTCTTCCTTACAAGCATAGATCAGACCCATGATCCAGCATACGAACAGGAAGATGCTCAGAATTGCGCTTACAACGCCGCCTACATAAGGAATAACGCGGATAACGCTTGCAACGATCTGCGCTAAGAAAATAACCAGTGCCTGATTCAGATGGAACTTAGCTCCCTCCTTGTCACCTGCGCAAAAAGCAACGATCCAGCCGATCCAAGTGATGTACGCAACAATACCCGTAGTTTTTTTATCCATTTTTTCTCCCTCTGCACTTTGTGTGCGATAAAATATTCTGTATATGTAAAAATGCAAATACAGTCAAAGTGAAATGTGAAAGCCGAGAAGCAAAATATTTTTCAGAATAAAATTCCCGATCATGATCGCTACCGCCGCATACAGATGCCATTCATGAAAGCGCCAGCCTTTTACCTTGCCGAAATGTAATCTGGCAAGTGTCTGGCTTATCATGAATCCTCCAAAAATGATGATCGTATATATCACAAGCGGATGATACCAGGCTGATACCAGGAAATGTCCCTGAAGAAGGGCACTTAACGCTCTGGTCCCGCCACATCCGGGGCAATAGATTCCGAACAGACGATAGACGATGCAGGTATATCCTGTATTTTCCAGTATCGGTACGATAGCCTTGAGATATACTAAGCTTCCCGTCAAACCAAGTACCAGGAATATCCATCCCGTCAAATAGAGATAGTCTTCCAGGCAGCCTTTTTTAGTATGTACCATATGCACCGCTGCCGATCATTGCAACGGAAAATACTACTGCAAGAATCGTGATCAGAATTCCCAGCACGATACCTACGATAGAGCAGATCAGTCCGCCCTTTGCCAGTCCGGTCTTACCCTGCTTGTTGGCAAATACAGCACAGATGATACCGCCGACTCCGAACAGTGCTCCTACCCAGCCGGTACAGCATCCGAGAACGATAGAGAGAATACCAAGTACCAGGCTTACAATTGCCAGTACGTTGGTCTCCTTGTTCTCAGCCTTAGGGGCTTCTACAATTGTCTGGGGCTGTACATTAGCGGTATAGTCCTGATAATTGTTAACGGGCTCTACCACGGGGGTCTCCTGTACAGGTTCTGCTGCCGGAGTTACTTCGGCTTCGGAAACCGTTTCTGCAGCCGTAGTGTCTATTGTAACATTGTTTTCATTTTCAAAGTTCTGTCCGTCCATTTTTTCCTCTTTCTGTCTTGTTCAGACTTCTTATTTTAATCCGCTAACGGATTGCCCTTGCCGTCGGTGTCGATTTTGCCGGTCAGGATCATGATACCCTCTACCAGTCCCCAGATACCTACACCCATTACAAGAAATACACCGACAAACACACAGCATAAAAGAATTCCTACAATGGTAAGTACCAACTGGGTAACTGCCTTACCGGTATAACCCAGATAGAAATTATGTACACCGAAGGATCCCAGGAAAATACCTAACAGTCCGGCCACCAGTTTGGATTTGGCATCCGCTGCCGGTGCCTGCTTATTGGCAACACCACAATTCAAACACACTGTTGCATCCGGTGCTAAAGGCTTTCCACAGTTATGGCAGTAATTATTGCCCTGTCCTTTGGCTACTCCACACTTTACGCACATTACAGCTTCATCCGTCATATAAGGCTCGCCGCAATTTTTACAAAAGTACATTTGGTCTTCCTCCCTCATTTATTTTCCTGGCTTTTTTCTCAGCCATTACTGTACATTATACAAGATGTTTGTATATTTTACCAGTGTTATTTTCACATTATAAGAGGTTATAACGTGCAATTTTTATAAAATCATGTGAAATCTATCTGATAAATCTTATTTATCGGAATCTCCGTGTCGTTCATGCAAATTTTCCCGGCTGTTTCATTTATTTTCTGAACATGACCTTCCAGAGTCCGGTAACTGCCTCCGTCTTTTTGGGAATCCGGTACAAAATAAGTGATCTTCACCGGAGGCTTTTGTATCAAATGTTCGTGAATATAATAGAGTTGTCTGTCAATCTCCTGTTTCCTGTCCTCATCCAATTCTATAAAGCGATCCGTCAGTCTGGCGGTCTCTCTCAGAGCATTGTCGTATCCCGTAAGCGCCGCAAAAGGAGAAAACTGGGCGGCACGATTTGGCAGTGACATCCTGGGATGTGTCGCAGATACCGGATGGGGAAGATGGAGCATGTCTTTATATTTTTCGTTCATAGTAATCTCCATTCCGCAGACGATTCCTTTCGTCGTAGGAATCGCGAATCAAATTTCAAATTTGATTCATGCCTTATGACCGCCGATCTGGCGGTTCCTGTCTATCGTGGTAGCGCCCTCCTGAAGATCGGCGGCTCTTAAAATAGCATTTTTTCCGTATTTGGATTTCACGCTAAGCATGGCTTCCAGCAGATGTTTTTCCTTTTCCAAATGTTCCTTTTCCTTCTGCATGTCCTTCTCTTTGGTGCCATCCGACAACAGTCCGCCGGAAAACAGATCCAGCTGTTCATAGACCGGCTCCTCCTTCACACGGTCTGCCTCTTTTAAATGATTTGCCACCAGTGTGATCCTGCGGGCAAGTAACATGGGATCCACGATCCGTTCATATAGTTCCATGATCGTGTCTGTGATCCTGGCAGCGGATGCAGTCATATTTCCAAGATTCCCGGTGCCATGCGCGTGTTTCGGTACGCTTCTGCCGTAACGGTCCACGGTGATCTCGCCGTGATAACGATCCGCAATCCTTGGTATCTTCAAGTTATCAATGTCATACCCCACCGTCAAAACAACCTGGTCTGTCACCAGTTTCTTCTCCACCAGGTCTAGTACCAGCTGCTCTGCCATCTCTCGAACCACGATCTTCGTCTGTGTAAAATCCGTAGCACAATGCAGAACCTGCCCGGCGCTGATACAGTTGGTCTCCGGGCGGTAGGATTTGATCAGATCCATGGTCACCGGTTCGTATCCCCAGGCATGATCGATCAGAAGTTCCGCGTTGATTCCAAACATTCCATACAGTAGATCCTCATTATAGTAATCACCCACTCCACCGATAGAGCAGCGGGCGATATCTCCCATGGTAAACATTCCGGCGGCTTCCAGCTTTTTACGGTATCCTGCGCCCACCCGCCAGAAGTCCGTCAACGGCTTATGGTCCCACAGCAGTTCCCGATAGCTGATCTCATCCAGCTTTGCGATTCGTACGCCATTTGCATCCGGTTCTATGTGCTTGGCAACAATATCCATTGCCACCTTACACAGATACAGATTTGTTCCGATCCCCGCCGTGACGGTCAGTCCCTTTTTCTCCAGGATTTCTGTGGCAATCGTGGTTGCCAGTTCTTCCGCCGTCATTTTGTAGATCTTCAGATACTGCGTTACATCCAAGAATACTTCATCAATGGAATAGACATGTATATCCTCCGGTGCAAGATATCTCAGGTAAATATCATAGATCTGTGTACTGTACTCCAGATATCTCGCCATCCGGGGGGTTGCCGTGATAAAACTCACTTCCAGTTCCGGATGTTCCTGTAATTCATCCGCAAAAGTGCTTTTTCCTAAAAAACTGCCTCCGGGTGCCCGCACTTTCCGCAGGGCATTCACTTCCCTTATCTTGGAGATCACCTCGAACAGTCTGGCTCTTCCGGGGATTCCGTAGGCTTTTAAGGAGGGAGATACTGCCAGGCAGATGGTCTTTTGCGTCCTGGAGGCATCTGCCACCACCAGGTTCGTATTCAGAGGATCCAGGTCTCTGTCTGCGCACTCCACGGAGGCATAAAAGGACTTCAGATCCATAGCAATATATGTATGTGATGATGATTCCATAAATGTCTCCTTTCTGTGCTGCGGTTGCTCATTACATCATGATTCGCACCTACGGTGCTTACCGTTGCTTCACAACGATCATGATCAAATTCGCCGTTCGCCAATTATGCAAGCATATTGGCTCCCTTGCGCTCATTATATTATAGCAGAATATATGTTCGATTACAAAGGTAATTTTTATCAAAAAAAGACTCCCGAAAAAATCGGGAGTCTCAGAATTCTGAAAATCAGATTTAGTTAGAACTTGCCAGCCTTAGCAGCTTCCTCGATGGATACTGCAACAGCTACGGTAGCGCCTACCATAGGGTTATTACCCATACCGATCAGACCCATCATCTCAACGTGTGCAGGTACGGAGGAAGAACCAGCGAACTGCGCATCAGAGTGCATACGGCCCAGAGTATCGGTGAAACCATAAGAAGCGGGGCCAGCAGCCATGTTATCGGGATGCAGAGTACGTCCGGTACCGCCGCCGGATGCAACGGAGAAGTACTTCTTGCCAGCTTCGAGTCTCTCCTTCTTGTAAGTACCAGCTACGGGATGCTGGAATCTGGTAGGGTTGGTAGAGTTGCCGGTGATGGATACGTCTACGTTCTCCTTCCACATGATAGCAACACCTTCGGGAACGCTGTTCGCGCCGTAGCAGTTAACCTTAGCACGAAGTCCCTCGGAGTAAGCAATTCTCTCTACCTCGGTAACGGTGTTGGTGTAAGGATCATAAGAGGTCTCTACGAAAGTAAATCCGTTGATACGGGAAATGATCTTTGCAGCATCCTTACCAAGACCATTCAGGATAACACGTAAAGGTTTCTGACGAACTTTGTTAGCCTTCTCTGCAATACCAATCGCGCCCTCTGCTGCTGCGAAGGACTCATGTCCAGCCAGGAAACAGAAACAATCGGTATCCTCTTCCAGTAACATCTTGCCCAGGTTACCATGACCAAGACCTACCTTACGGGTATCAGCAACGGAACCGGGAATACAGAATGACTGTAAGCCTTCACCGATAGCTGCTGCTGCTTCAGATGCCTTTCTGCAGCCCTTTTTGATTGCGATTGCAGCGCCTACGGTGTAAGCCCAGCAAGCATTTTCAAAACAGATGGGCTGGATCTTCTTAACCTGATCGTATACATCCAGACCTGCATCTTTTGTGATCTTCTCTGCTTCTTCGATAGAGGAGATACCATAGCTGTTCAGCACAGCGTTGATCTTATCAATACGTCTTTCATATGATTCAAATAAAGCCATTTTTTCTGTCCTCCTATATCTTATTGTTTTCTGGGATCGATGATCTTAACTGCATCATCTACACGACCATACTGGCCCTTAGCCTTTTCCCATGCAGTGTTGGCATCATCACCCTTCTTGATGAAGTCGGTCATCTTGCCGAGGTTAACGAACTGGTAACCGATGATCTGATCATCCTTGTCCAGAGCGATACCGGTTACATAACCTTCTGCCATCTCCAGATAACGGGGACCCTTCTTCAGAGTACCGTACATAGTACCAACCTGGCTTCTTAAGCCCTTACCGAGATCTTCCAGACCTGCACCGACAGGCAGACCCTCCTCAGAGAATGCGCTCTGGGTACGACCGTATACGATCTGTAAGAACAGCTCTCTCATAGCGGTATTGATTGCATCACATACAAGGTCAGTATTTAAAGCTTCCATAACGGTCAGACCGGGCAGAATCTCAGCAGCCATAGCTGCGGAGTGGGTCATACCGGAACATCCAACGGTCTCAACCAGAGCCTCCTGGATGATGCCTTCCTTAACGTTCAGGGTCAGCTTACATGCACCCTGCTGAGGTGCACACCAGCCCACACCGTGAGTCAGACCGGAAATATCCTTAACTTCTTTTGCCTGCACCCATTTTGCCTCTTCGGGAATGGGAGCACAACCATGATGTACGCCCTGTGCAACGGGACACATTTCTTCAACTTCTTTTGAATAAATCATGTGAAATCTCCTTTCAATATGTACTTATAATACTATTGATAAAATAATATCATAATGGTCGTGTTCATTCTCTCATATTTCCCTAAAAAAATCTAGTGGGTTTTGACATTTTTTTCATTAGTTCCTATGAAAAAACACCATATTCTTACGCCGCGGCATTTACCAGCTCTTGATAAAGGTATCAATGTAGTTATCGAGACATTTCTTGATGACTTCGATGGCTTCTTCTCTGTTACCCTTTTCATTGACTGCAGTGGTCTTGTTCTCCAGTGCCTTATATACTGTGAAGAAATGTTCCATCTCGTCCACCACATGACTGGGCAGCTCGGAAATATCATGGTAGCAGTTATAATTGGGATCATTGAAAGGAACCGCAATGATCTTCTCATCGTTTTTGCCATTGTCCAGCATGGAGATTACACCGATAGGATACGCTCTTACCAGGGTCATGGGCTGTACCGGCTCGGAACACAATAACAATACGTCTAACGGGTCACCGTCGTCGCCGTAGGTTCTGGGAATAAATCCGTAGTTAGCGGGATAATGGGTAGACGTATGCAGGATACGGTCCAGGATCAGAAGACCGGTCTCCTTGTCCAGTTCATACTTGTTTTTACTGCCCTTAGAGATCTCAATGACACAGACAAAATCTGTGGGAGTGACTCTCTGGGTGCTCATGGTGTGCCAAATGCTTCCGTTTACTTCTTTCATAATCTCTCTCCTCTACTCTTATAGTTATTTCCGGTCAAAACATCCGGAGAATACACAGGTCATTATCCACGGATCTGACCGTTTCCGTGGATCTTGTATTTATAGGAGGTCAGCTCCTTCAGACCCATAGGTCCTCTTGCGTGCAGTTTCTGTGTACTGATGCCGATCTCGGCACCAAATCCAAATTCAAATCCATCCGTAAAACGTGTGGATGCATTGACATAGACACAGGCAGCATCCACTTCGTTTAAGAACTTTTCCGCCGTCTGCGCATTTTCTGTCACTATACATTCGGAATGCTTCGTATTATAGCGGTTAATATGAGCAATCGCCTCGTCCACGCTGTCGACCGTTTTAATGGATAAAATATAGTCCAGATACTCGGTACCGTAATCTTCTTCCGTTGCCGGAATACAGTCCGGCAGGATTTCAAGGGTACTTTCGTCTCCCCGCAGTTCCACATTTTTTGTTTTCAGGGTCTCCGCCATTTTGGGAAGAAATCTATCACGGATTGCCCGATGTACCACCAGAGACTCACATGCATTGCAGACACCGATCCGCTGGGTTTTGGCATTCATCAGAATTTTCACTGCCATATCCACATCTGCGTCCTGATCTACATAGACGTGGCAATTACCGGTTCCGGTCTCGATCACGGGAATGGTGCTGTTCTCCACCACGCTGCGGATCAGTCCAGCACCGCCTCTGGGGATCAGTACATCCACATATTCCTTCATTTTCATAAACTGCGCGGTAACCGCACGATCCGTATCTTCAATCAACTGCACTGCAGTCCGGGGCATTCCGCAGGCTTCCAGTGCATCCTGTAATATCTTGACGATTGCAATATTGGAATGAATGGCATCACTGCCACCCTTTAAGATCACAGCGTTACCGGTTTTAAAGCATAAACCAAAGGCATCCGCGGTAACATTGGGGCGTGCCTCATAGATAATGCCGATAACACCTAACGGAACTCTGACCTTGTCGATCTTTAGTCCGTTGGGACGTTCGAAATGCTCCATGGTTTCACCGATGCAGTCCGGGAGCGCTGCAATCTGCATAAGCCCCTCCGCTATCTGCGAGATTCTGTCAGCGGTAAGCTTTAAACGATCTAACAATCCAGGATTCATTCCGTTATTTCTGCCGTTTTCCAGATCCACTGCATTTGCGGACAGGATTTCTTCCTGTCTGTCACACAAATTGTTTGCCGCAGTCTGCAATGCTTTATTTTTCTCTTCGGTTGTCAACTTCTGCAATATATATTTTGCATCGCAGGCATTTTTCCCCAGTTCTAAAAGCTCAGCCATTTTTCTTCGCCTTTCTAAAACATTTGTTTATACCAAAATCACCTGATAAGGCTTTATATCCGTCTCTTCCACCGGCACCTCTTTTGCCTGTTGACACCGAAATCCCACAGCGATGCTACGCAGTCTTAAGGCTTCTTTGTCTGCCAGATACCGGTCATAAAATCCACCGCCGTACCCTAAGCGATTACCCAATGGATCAAATACACTTCCCGGCATAAGAAAAAGGCTTCCTGCCGCATTTTCCGGAGTGAACACATAGCTTTCCGTATTTCCTTGCGGTTCCCGGATTCCCTTATAGCCTTCCTTCAGTTCCGTAAGCGACCGGATTCGGTAAAATTGCATTTCCCGTCCTTCCACCTTAGGGACATAAACCTCTTTTCCATCCTGCAGGGCATTTCCTAAAATCTCCGTGGTACAGATCTCACTTCCGTAGCTTACAAAACTAAGGATCCTGTTGGAGAGATAATACCACTGATGCCCCAGGATCCGTTCGGTAATGAGCAACTTTCCCCTCTCCCGTTCGACTTCTGTCAGGGCATCCCTGCGGGATAATATTTCCTTACGAAGTAACTTTTTTTCTTCTCTGATCATTTTTCTTTATTTTTTGTTCTTTTTATAAGACGGCTTTAATTTTTCAACAGAACCGTCCGGTCTGACGATCTCAATGTTGTCTAACTGTGCTTTCATGTTACGTTTGATACTGTCTACATATTCCTGTCGCAGTATGGACTGTTCCAGCTTTTCCTCGTCTGTCAGTCCTTCGTTTTGTGATTTATGATAAAGCTCATTAATGCGCTTTATTCTCTCATCCATATTCATAGTAATCTCCATTCCGCAGACGTCACAAATAGTCGTGTGACTCTTCATCATTAATTTTTATGTAGATTTTCGACAAAGCCCGGCAGGTCAAAGGCTTCGTCCCTGTGTGCCACGAACAGGGTACCTTCGTTCTCCCCTTCTAACAGCCGGTGCAGCACACCGATGTCTCTGCTGTTGGCAATGATCATATCCACATCGGAGCTGGTGGCGATCTTCGCAGCGATCATTTTGGTATTCATGCCTCCGGTACCTACATTGCTGCCGGTGGTAGCCTTGCCCATATTCATGAATTCATCCGTAAGTTCATCCACCCGTTCGATAAATTCCGCCTCCGGGTTCTGTCTGGGATCATCGGTGTAGAGACCGTCGATATCCGACAGAAGGATCAGAAGATCCGCATCGATCAGCGCCGCCACAATAGCGGACAGGGTATCGTTATCACCGATCTCGATCTCGTAGGTTGCTACGGTATCATTTTCATTGACGACCGGGATCGCACCCATTTTCAACAGCTGGGTAAAGGTATTGTGGGCATTGTAACGGTTCAGATTGTCCACGATGGTATTTTTTGTCATCAAAATCTGTGCTGCCACATGATTGTACTCCGCAAACAGCTTCTGATAAGCCATCATCAGTCTCGCCTGACCGATGGCGGAGCATGCCTGTTTCACTGCCATAGCTTCTGCCTGGGTCTTTCCTTCTATCGTTTTTAAATTTACAGCTTTTTTACCAACTGCGATGGCGCCGGAAGTCACCAGCACGACTTCCTTCCCCTGATTACTGATATCACAGAGTTCTCTGACTAACTTCTCCAGACGGATGTAATCCAGATCTCCTGTCTCAGCATGCTGTAAAGAAGAAGAACCGATCTTAATAACGATTCTTTTCTTGTTCTTAATCTGTTCCCTTATGTTATTCACGTTGATTGCCTTTCTGCATACAAACTATGGATTATCTGCATAATATACTATTTTTCTCTGTACGTCAACGCTGTAACGGGGCAAACTGTGATGCGATCTGTTCCGCCACACGAATGCCGTCCATTGCTGCAGAGGTGATTCCTCCGGCATATCCGGCGCCTTCTCCACAAGGGTAACACCCACGGATCCCGGACTGTAAATTTTCATCGCGCTCGATCCGCACCGGGGAAGAAGTCCGGCTCTCCACTCCCGTCAGGATCGCTGTCTGGGAGGCAAAACCATGGATCTGCCTATCAAAGCTGTCCATTCCTTCCACGAATGCCTGGTTACAATCCCCGGGAAGGATCCCCGTAAGATCCGCCCATGCAAACTCTCCCTTGCACTGCGGTTCCAAGTTGTCCCACAGACCATCCTTAGGTCCGTTCTGTATCTTACAGGGTTCTCCGGTGACCTTTTCCCTGAAATCTCCGTATCTTTGAACCGGAAGTTTTCCGTCACACAGTTCATAGGCTCTCTGCTCCAGTCTTCGCTGGAATTCAATTCCCGCTAACGGGTGATCAGAGCCATAATCTGCGGGAGTCACCGCAACAATAATGGCACTGTTTGCATTTTTTCCGTCACGGCCACTGTAACTCATACCGTTGACCGCAAGCCTCCCGGGTTCCGAGGATGCATTGACCACATAGCCTCCGGGGCACATACAGAAAGAGTAAACACCTCTGCCACAGCTTGTCTTCGCCGTTACTTTATAGGCAGCAGCCCCCAGCCCCTTCACATGTTCTGCGCCATACTGGCTTATATTGATCAGGTTCTGTGGATGCTCCACGCGGAATCCAACTGCAAAAGGTTTCGCCGCCATGGGGAAATTTTTCTCATATAACATGGCAAAAGTATCTCTGGCACTGTGTCCCGGAGCCAGTACCACCTGCTCACAGGGAATCTCTTCCCTGCCGTTTACGATGACTCCGGTGACCTGCCCGTTCTGCGTTTTAATCTCTGTCACCTGACTCTTAAAACGGACTTCCCCACCCAGACGCAGGATCTCTTCCCGCATGCTTTTTATGACTCTGCTCAAGACATCCGTACCGATATGGGGCTTTGCCTGGTAAACAATCGACGGATCGGCACCATGACGAACAAAGGTTTTCAGCACTTCCGTATTTCTGCCGTATTTATCCCTTACCAGTGTATTTAATTTACCATCGGAAAAAGTTCCGGCGCCGCCTTCCCCGAACTGTACATTGGAATCCGGTTTTAACCTTCCCGTCTGCCAGAACGCTTCCACATCCGCCTGTCTGGTATCGACGTCCTCGCCGCGCTCTAAGATCACCGGTGCATATCCATGCTGTGCCAGGTAATAGGCACAGAATAATCCCGCCGGTCCCAAACCGATGATCACCGTAGGATGTTTCTGCAACTGTGTGCCGCCTTCCGGGAAATGATACTCTGTCTTTTCCACAAGCGCTACATTTGCCTTTCCCAGTCTGCGAACTGCATCCTTATATACTTTTTGCTCTCTTTTCACCGTCACATTTACGCTATAACTGTAGAAAAGCTCCGGTTTTTTTCTGGCATCCAGTGATTGCCTTACGATCTCAATTTCAAGGATCTCCGCTTCCGGAATCCGTAAGATCTGTGCCGTCTTATTCATAAGCTGCGCTTCGGTATGATTCACCGGAAGCTTTAGCTGGTTCAGTCTGATCATAATCATTTTACTCCTGTTATTGTGCTGCGTGATATCCTGCCAGATATCCGCTGCTCCATGCCCATTGCAGATTGTAACCTCCGCATCTGCCGTCCACATCCAGGATCTCTCCTGCAAAATAGACGCCGGCACAGTATTTGGATTCCATCGTCTCTTTTACTTCCGTTACTGCGACTCCGCCTGCAGATACCTGTGCATTCTCGTAAGGATTGCTCTCCGTAATATGCAGTCGGAAGTTCCTGCAAAGTCCATAGAAATTGCGAATCTTCTCCTCCGGGATCTCCCGCATGGGCGTTGCCAGACGGATCCCCGCCAGCTTTAGCAGTGTCGAAGTCAGCTTTTTATGTACTATACCGGTAAAAAATTCCTCCGCTGTCCGGTCTCCCAAAAGCAGCTTACGGCTCTCCTGTAATTTACGATATTCTTCTTTGGACAATTCCGGTAGAAAATCAATCTGTGCCACACATTCTCTTCGTTCTCTGAGCCGGTAGTTCACACAGCTGCTTAACTGGAATACCGGAATGCCGGAGATACCGTAATCCGTCAACTGCAATTCTCCACGCTCTCTGCTGATTTCCTCTCCGTCACACAGGAAACGGATCTCGCTGTCCGTCCGGACCCCGGCGATACCTTTTAGCAGATCCGTTTCCTGACAACGCAGCTGCACCAGTGCCGGAACCGTAAGTGTGCAGGTATGTCCCAGTTTCTTCGCAAGTTTAAATCCACTGCCATCCGATCCGGTGGCAGGAGCTGCTTTTCCTCCGCAGGTCACAATCACCGCATCCAACATCCACTCTTTTTCCCCGTCACTGACAAGCAGCTTCCCGGAATCCATCCGTTCTACTTTTGTAATCTTACACGAAAATACAATCTCCACGCCGAGCGCTTGTAATTCATACCGCAGTACATCCAATACAGCAGCAGCCTGTTCGCAGACCGGATAGAGATATCCGTTTTTTTCTTTTACCATCAGCCCGATGCTTTGGAAGAAGCGGATCGTATCTTCCGTGTCAAACCGTTCCAGTGCCTTTCCGATCCACTGCAGATCAGTGCCGTGATAACATTCCACAGAAAGTGCCCGGTTGCCCAGATTGCACTTTCCGTTTCCTGTCTGTAATATCTTCTTCCCT
>ENA-ORRW01000724-ORRW01000724.1-human-gut-metagenome-genome-assembly--contig:-NODE-724-length-36522-cov-7.035868_pt1 | contig 36522 bp, 33 predicted proteins | sample MGYA00242183_ERZ509150 | MGnify/ENA primary metagenome ERZ509150 (study PRJEB26280, sample SAMEA2338639) | human gut metagenome | biome: human gut; feature: human-associated habitat; material: faeces... | reverse complement strand
CGTTCGGTACTACCGCAAAACCTAATTTTTCATAGACATTAGCTGCAAAGATCGCTCCCTTTAATGCACCCGCCGTCACAGTAGGCGCCAGGAAAAATCCCTGATAAAAATCCTTCAGAATGCCAAGAGATGCTCCTACTTCCTTTCCGAGTCCCGGGGAAGTCAGACGGTATGCCGCATTTTCCACGCATTCCTTTTTACCGGCGATATAGCCGCCGATGGGAGCCAGTCCGCCACCGGGATTTTTGATGAGGGATCCCACGATCATATCCGCACCCACATCGGAGGGTTCCGTCGTCTCCACGAATTCTCCGTAGCAGTTATCCACCATGCAGATCACATCCGGCTTGATGTCTTTGATAAAGGCGATCAGCTCACCGATCTGCTGTACCGACAGGGTCGGTCTGGTCTGATATCCCTTGGATCTCTGGATCGTTACCAGATGAGTCTTCTCATTAATGTTTTCACGGATCTTATCATAATCAAAGCTTCCGTCCGGCAGCAGGTCTACCTGGCGATAAGTTACACCGTATTCTGCCAGAGACCCCTTCGAAGGACGGATGCCGATGACTTCTTCCAAAGTATCATACGGCTTGCCTACGGGGGATAACAGCTCGTCTCCGGGTCTTAAGTTGCTCATCAGAGCCAGTGCCAGTGCATGGGTGCCGCAGGTGATCTGGGGACGCACCAGGGCATCCTCCGTATGGAAAGTTGCTGCATATACTGCTTCCAGAGTATCCCTTCCCAGGTCATTATATCCATAGCCGGTAGTACCCAGCAGACAGGCTTCACTTACCTGATGCTGTTGCATGGCTTTTACCACCTTTAACTGATTATACTCCGCATTCCGGTCCACCTCGTCAAAACGCTCCCGCAGACTTTTCTCAATGGCGCATCCATAGTCATATACCGTCTTACTGATCCCCATGGAAAGATACATTTCTTCATTACTGTTATTGCTGTTTTTCATAGATCCCTTTTTCTCCTAATTCCTTTATCATATATTCTAAAATTTTCTCTTCGTCATAGTCAAATTGCTGTTTATCCAGCCAGGTAACTTCGTTCTCCCTGCGGAACCAGGTCAGCTGTCTCTTGGCAAAATGCCTGGTGTCCCGCTTCAGAGTATACACCGCTTCCTCCAGGCTGCATTCTCCGTCCAGGTACTCCAGGATCTCTTTGTACCCCAGTCCCTGCATGGATACCATTCCTCTGTGACAGCCTTTTGTTTTCAGGCTTCTGACTTCTTCCACCAGTCCTTCCGACATCATTTCATCAATGCGGTTTTCGATCCGCGCATACAGCTTTTCTCTGTCATCCGTCAGGACAAAATAGCTGAAATTATAAGGACTCGTCCGTTCTTTTTCTCGTTCATTATGAGTAGAGATCGGTTCCCCGGTCAATTCATAATATTCCAGTGCACGGATGGTTCGCTTGATATTGTTTGCATGAATGTTATCTGCTGAAACCGGATCAATTTTTCTGAGCATGTCATGTAGTACTTCCGGTCCCTTTTCTTTCGCAAGCTGTTCCATTTTTTCCCGATATTCAGTATTCTCTTCGTTCTCTGTAAAATCAATTCCCCGAAGTACCGCCTGAATATAGAACCCGGTGCCTCCCACCAGAATGGGAATATGTCCCCTGTCATAGATCTGTTCCATGCATTCCAGACACCGTTTCTGGAATACCACCACATTAAATTCTTCCCACGGCTCCAATATATCGATCAGATGATGGGGCACTCCCTGCATTTCCTCCTGGCGGATCTTGGCGGATCCGATATCCATATGTTTATATACCTGCATGGAATCTGCCGACAGGATCTCCCCATCTATAGCTTTTGCCAGCGCAATAGACAGTTTTGTCTTACCCACTGCCGTAGGGCCGGTCAATACGACTAACGGTCTTTTTATAGATTGTGTTACCGACATAATTCTTCTTCCTTACACATTATCCATTATTATTCTGGGTGCAGTTTGCCGCATCAATGGCGATGACTAACATCAGCCCTTCCAGTTCATCCTTCGGATCAGCAAAGTTAATCGTGTAGGTATCTCCCCAACGGAACAGTTCCTTAGAGATATGAATGATACTGCTGCATCCGCTGTACACATCGTAATCCCATCCCAGAAAATCTCCCTCCACGCGCCAGCCGTTGTAATCGATCTCGTACCTTGGCTTGAAAAAGGAGAACTGCTTGCGGATCTCGCCCCTTATCTGTCCGTTAATTTCGATTTCAAATGCCGGGAGCAGGGTCAACAGCCGCTGTCTGATAACACCCAGTTCACGATTGTTTCTGTCATATACATGCAGCTGATGTCCTAAGGAAAAAAACTCCGCCTTTACAAAATATTTTGCATTTTCATTTTCGTCATAGACGTCATAAGAATCTGTCCAGGAAAATACTCGTTGTTTGATCAGTAAACGCATTATACAATCCTCTTAAATTTCTTCTCCAGGTCAGTCTCCGTCATGGCAATGATGGTAGGTCTGCCGTGGGGACAGTTGTAGGGGTTATCCAGTGTCAGAAGTTCATCGATCAGCTGATCCGCCTCCTGAAGGCTTAATCGGTTGTTACCTTTAACAGCTGCCTTGCAGGACATGGATGCAATCTTCTCCTCGATGACCTGGAAGCTTCCGCGGTTGCCGGTCTCCTGGGACAGTTCATCAAGCACCGCTAAAAACAGTTCTCTCTCACTGCACCCGTAGAGGTCCACCGGAACACTGCGCAGGGCATATTCGTTGCCGCCGAAGGCTTCGATCTCAAATCCAAGCTGTGAAAAGGCATCCTCATAGGTGTGAAGAATGCTTTCCTCCTGTCCCGTGAGACTTACAATGATGGGCGGCATCAGGCGCTGGGATATCACACTTTTTTCATGGAACTGCTTCATCAGGCGTTCGTATTTCACCTTCTCATGGGCTGCATGCTGGTCAATGATGAACAGCTTATCCTCGAACTGGATCAACCAGTAGGTATCGAAGACCTGTCCGATGATACGGTAGCGGCTGCGATTCTGCACAGATAACAGTTTCTCTTCAAACAGATTCATCTGCTGAACAGCCTTCACCTCAGGTTCCTTATCTTCCGGCTGTGTCTGCGCAGGACTATCTTCCTTCGGCTCGATTACCTCAGCGGTCTCCGGGCAGATAACAGGCTCTGATGAAGTCTCAGCCCTTGGCTTTGGCGGTGCTGCCTCCACGAAGAAATCATCCTCTTTCGTTTCAGGCGTTGCTGCGGTTACCGGGTTTGGTTCCTCTGTCCGCGCACTTATAGACTCCGGTTTACGGATACTGGTCTGTATGCCTGCATGTGCCTCCTGCCAGATCGGCTTCTGTATAAATTCCCTCCGATCTTTCGGTACTGCCTCGTATTTGGCAGCCTCCATGACGCGGTAGCTTTCTTCTCTTTTTTTCTCGAACACCTCCGGCGTATGCTCCTTCCAGGAAGCTTTTCTGTCTTCCTGCTCCTTTTTCTGAATGGATTTTTCATCCTCTAAGGAAACATCCGGGATCATTTCCCGGTTCCGCAGGGTTGTTGCTATATTCTCGCTCAGCATTCTGGCAAATGCCATGCCATCGGAGAACCGTACATCCATTTTGGAGGGATGTACGTTCACATCCACGGTCTCCGTATCCATCGTAATATGCAGCACGCACAATGGGAATTTATGCTGCATCAGATACTGCTTATAACCTTCTTCAATGGCTTTAGCGATCACACCGCTGCGGATAAAGCGACCGTTGATAAAATAGATCTCAAAATTGCGGTTGGAACGTACCAGCACCGGTTTTCCCAAATATCCCTCTACCTTAATGCCGTTTTCTTCCATCTGGATCGGTACCAGCTGTGTAGCGATCTCTCTGCCGTAGATCCGGTAGATGACTTCCCGCAGATCACCATTTCCGGAGGTATGGAATCTGGTCTGATTCCCCAGTACGAATTTGAAGGAGATATCCGGTCTGGACAGTGCCAGATGTTCCATCAGATCCGTGATATAACTGCCCTCCGTGGCAGGCTGTTTTAAAAATTTCCGGCGTACCGGCGTATTGAAGAACAGATTCCTCATGAGGAATGTGGTACCGTCCGGTGCGCCGATCTCATCGATAGACTGTTCCTTTGCCCCCTCTAACACCATGCGGGTTCCGGTGAGATTTTCCTTTCTCTTGGTGATAATCTCCACACGGGACACCGCCGCGATACTGGACAGAGCCTCACCACGGAAGCCAAGGCTTGCGATATGGTTCAGATCATCCGCATCTTCGATTTTGCTGGTGGCATGCCGCAGAAACGCTGTGGGAAGCTGTTCCCGTTCAATGCCGCAGCCGTTATCCGTCACACGGATGAACTCAATACCACCTTCTTTTGCCTCTACCGTAATCGCCGTGGAACCGGCATCTATGGCATTTTCCACCAGCTCTTTCACCACGCTGGCAGGTCGTTCTACCACCTCACCGGCAGCGATCCTGTCGATCGTCCGGGAGTCCAGTACATGTATTCCCATATATCTACCTATGCCTTTCCCTTATAACTAACCGTTCCAGCGGTTCTTTAGCTTATTCTGTAACCGGTACAGTGTGTTCAGTGCATCTAACGGGGTCAGAGTCGTCACCTCAATCTCCATCAGTTCCTTCAGAATATCCTCATCCGTCACAGTGTCGAACAGAGACATCTGTGCCAGATCCACCTCATCGTATTTGGGCTGTTTTTTTGCCTTGCTATCGTTTTTATTATCGATAGCGATGCTCTGCACCTTTTCCGTAATATCATTGTCCGACAGCTGTTCCACGATCTCTTTGGCACGGTCAATGACCATATCCGGCACTCCTGCCAACTTTGCTACCTGGATGCCGTAGCTCTTGTCCGCACCGCCCTTTACGATCTTACGTAAGAACACGATATCGTCGCCACATTCCTTCACAGCAATGCAATAGTTGTTCACATTATTCATTTTGCCTTCCAGCTCGGTCAGCTCATGGTAATGGGTCGCGAACAGCGTCTTGGCTCCTAAAAGCTTGCGGTTGCTGATATGTTCGATCACTGCCCAGGCAATGCTCAGTCCGTCAAAGGTACTGGTTCCGCGTCCGATCTCATCCAGGATCAGCAGACTGTTTCCGATCTCGTCTAAGATCAGAAGGCTCTTGGAAGTGGCATTCCGTAAGATATTCGCCACCTCATTCATCTCCACCATAAAAGTAGACTGACCGCTGGCCAGATCATCCGAAGCTCCCACACGGGTAAAGATCCGGTCTACAATACCGATATTAGCGGTTCTGGCAGGGACGAAGCACCCGATCTGCGCCATCAGTACGATCAGTGCCGTCTGGCGCATGTATGTGGACTTACCTGCCATATTGGGACCGGTAATGACACTGATACAATGACTGCCATTATCCAGATAAGTGTCATTGGCAATAAACATATCATTGGTGATCATCTGTTCCACCACAGGATGTCTTCCGTCCTTGATGTCAATAACACCCTTTTCATTTAACTTCGGACGTACATAATGATTGCGCTCCGAAACCAACGACAGGGACGCATACACATCCAGCTTTGCAATCGCTTTCGCGGTGTTCTGGATGCGGACCAGTTCCTGAGCAATGGTATCCCTTATTCTGCAGAACACATCATACTCCAGCGTCTGGAGCTTGTCCTCCGCATTTAAGATAGTGTCCTCCAATTCCTTCAACCGCGGTGTGGTATATCGTTCCGCATTTGCCAGAGTCTGCTTGCGGATATAGTCCTCCGGCACCAGATCCTTGTAAGAATTGGTCACCTCGAAATAGTAACCGAATACTTTGTTATATTTGATCTTCAGATTCTTGATCCCGGTACGTTCTCTGTCTTCTTCCTCTAACTGTGCCAGCCACTGTTTTCCGTCATGCTTGGCGCTTCGCAGTCTGTCTATGGTATCATCGAACCCATCTTTGATCATTCCACCTTCCCTTATGGAGATCGGCGGTTCTTCAATGATCGCTTCATCGATCAGCTGATAGATGTCCTCCAGTCCGTCAATCTGCTTCCGGATTTCCGTAAGTTCATCTTTTTCAAATGCAGACAACACCGTCTTAATAGGCGGCAGCATCTCCAATGAATTCCGAAATGCGATCAGATCTCTGGGATTTGCCGTCTTATAAGTCACCTTACTGAGCAGTCGCTCCAGATCGTAGATGGGATTTAAGTATTCCCGGATCTCATCCCTGGAGATAGAGTCCTGATTCAGCTCCTGGATAGCATCCAGACGTTTCTCCATCTCATCCTTCTCAATCAATGGCTGTTCAATATAATTGCGCAGAAGCCTGGCGCCCATGGCAGTCTTCGTCTTGTCTAACACCCACAAAAGTGATCCTCTCTTCTGCTTCTCTCTGAGGGTCTCCGTCAGTTCCAGATTTCTTCTGGTGGAACTGTCCAGCAGCATATATCTGCTGGTAAGATAGGGATAAATATGGGTAAAATGCTCCAGATCCGTCTTCTGTGTATCATACAGATACTGTAACAGTGCTCCCGCCGCTAAAAGTCCCGTAGGGAATTCTTCGACGCCAAGTCCGATCAGCGTATTTACCTTAAAATGCTTCATAAGGATCCGTCTGCACCCGTCATCATCGAACATATGGGATTCCAGCGCATTGACGGAGATATGTAAGCGGGACTTTAAGTCATTCACATCAAAGCCACTGACTAAAAATGCCTCGTTGCAGATGATTTCCGAAGGTTCGTACTTCATCAGTTCATCATTTAATTTTTTCAAATCTTCAACTTCCGTCACATAATAATCACCGGTAGTTACATCTGCCGCGGAGATGCCGATGCCATCCGAAGTATAGGCGATGCTCAGCAGATAATTATTTTTGCCGGCTTCCAGTGATTGTACGTTTAAGTTGGTACCGGGTGTCACCACACGGATCACTTCCCTCTTCACCAGTCCCTTGGCAAGCTTCGGATCCTCCACCTGTTCACAGATTGCTACTTTATAGCCGCGGCTTACCAGTTTGGACAGATAGCCTTCCACGGCATGGTAAGGAATACCGCACATGGGTGCACGTTCCTCCAGGCCACAGCTTTTTCCCGTCAGTGTAATCTCCAGTTCTTTGGAAGCCACCAGCGCATCGTCGAAAAACATTTCATAGAAATCTCCCAGACGATAAAAAAGGATGCAGTCCTTATACTGCTCCTTGGTCTCCATATATTTTTGCATCATTGGTGTCAATTCAGCCATGATCTTCTCCTGTTCTGTAAAAAGGATCCACGACAAAGCGGACACGCAAAAGCTTGCGTATCCGCATCTATCTTAGCACAAAATATTGAGGTTGTAAATTAAAGAACCCCTATGAAAAATGATAGTTTTTCACACTTACTGCAGCTTTGCTGCACGTTCCAGTGCATCATCAATATGGGCACAGACATTTTCTCTGCCCACCTTATCTAAGAATCCGCTCTTCTCCATGACATGCATGGGCTGTTCCCCTACATGGGACAGAATGATCTGGATGTTTTTCTTCTTACAGTCTGCATATAACTGCTCCAGATTATGCATAGCTGTAGCATCAATGGCGCTCACACTGCGCATACGCAGTACCAGGCAGTTCATCTTCTCATCTAATGTGATCTTCAGGATCTTGTCCGCTGCACCGAAGAATAAAGGACCACTCACTTCGTAGACCATGGTGTTGTGAGGTACGACTCTTAAGGACAGACTGTCCGCATCATCATCCTCATCCACGTATTTCCAGCCTTCCACTTCCGTCACATCGCTCATACGCTTCATGAACAGAATGGCTGCCAATAAAATACCTACCTCAATCGCTACTACCAGATCGAATACAACAGTCAGTACAAATGTGGTCACCAGAACGATAATGTCACTCTTGGGTGCGGTCTTGCACAGACCTACAAATTTACGCCAGTCGCACATATTGTAAGCCACCATGAACAGAATAGCTGCAATGGTGGGCATGGGGATCAGTGCCGCATAAGGCATCAGTACTACCAGAATCAACAATAGGGTCACGGAATGCACCATACCGGCAATAGGGGTACGTCCGCCGTTTTTCACATTGGCAGCAGTTCTCGCGATGGCACCGGTGGCGGGGATTCCGCCGAACAATGCAGAAGTAATGTTGCCGGCACCCTGGGCGATCAGTTCCATATTGGAACGATGTCTGCTGTTCACCATACTGTCTGCTACCACACAGGAAAGCAATGACTCAATGGCCGCCAGAATCGCGATGGTAAAAGCATCCGGCAGGACGTTCTGTACCGTCTTCAGGCTGAAAGCGGGCAGAGAAATTGACGGAAGCTTATTGGAAATCTCATACAGATCTCCAATTGTATTAACATTCATGTTAAGCAGTGCTACCATGGCACTTCCCACCAGTACCGCGATCAGAGAAGGGGGAATCTTCTTGCAAAATCCCGGCAGATACTGCCACAGGATCAGGATCAGGAGACTGATCACACCTACAAGCAGCGCCTGCAAATTTGTGGTGGAGATGAACTGAAATACTGCTTTCAGTTTATCCATGGTCTCGATCAGCGGCTCTTCGCTGACAATGGTCAGTCCCAGGAAGTCCTTGATCTGTCCGATAAAGATTGTCACAGCAATACCGGAAGTGAAACCGGTGGTGATCGTATAGGGTATAAACTTGATCAGATTGCCAAGTCGTAAGAAACCCATCAGGATCAGGATCACACCCGCTAACAATGTCGCTATGATCAGACCGTCCATCCCGTTCTTCGCTACAATTCCTGCAACAATAGTGGCAAATGCCGCAGTAGGGCCTGCGATCTGTACACGGCTGCCACCTAAGAAAGAGATCACAAAGCCTGCCGTAATGGCGGTGTAAATCCCTTTTTCAGGCGTTACTCCGGAAGCCAGTGCCAGTGCAATGGATAAGGGCAGGGCAATGATTGCTACAATGATACCTGCGATCACATCTTTTACAAACTGTTCTTTCGTGTAGCTTTTCATCACAGAGAAAAGCTTCGGTTTCAATTTTTCCATAACATTCTCCTCAATATAATCTCCTCAGTAAAAAAAACCGTGTGAAATTATAAAATTTTTATAAAATCACACGGGTCTTATCATATCTCTATTTTTTAAGCTTTGCAAGACTTTTTTATTATTTTAAAGCTATTTTAAACCTATTCTACAATACGGTTTTTACCGTTATTTTTGGCAGTATATAATTTCCGGTCCACAGAAGTAAACAATAGATCCAGCTGTTTATCAGCCTCATAACGCTCCATTCCACCGCTGATGGTAATATCCGTCTGTCTGGTATTCTGGGAATATCTCCTTAAGCCTTCCTGGATATTCCGGAATGAATGTAACACTTGTTCCCGATCATCCTGTTCAAACACCAGCATAAACTCCTCGCCGCCGAACCGGGCTGCGATTCCTTTTCCCTGCATTTCTTCCAGCATCAGTCTGCCGGCTTCCCGCAGTACATCATCACCGTATCCATGCCCATAGGTATCATTGACTGCCTTGAAATCATCTACATCCATCAATACGATCCAGAAGTTCTTGCCCGGCTTGCATATCCATTCATTCACCTGATTTACAAGATAGCGACGATTATACAGCCTGGTCAGAGGATCATGGTTCGCTGCAAAGTTCAGATCCTCACTCAGACTCATCAATTGCTTTCGTTGTTCCTCGTAACTTCTGAGCAATTCAAATATCATGGCAAATACAGACACTCCCACAATAACAAAGGAGCCAAGCGTAGTTCCGATCTTACCGGCTTCGTCCATATTTCTCCATACAGAAGGCTGTTCAAAGCTACTCATCATGATCACCAGATATTCCAGCAGTGTGACCGTAAAAGAAACGATCACCACATTTCTCGGGAAAAATATCGCCAGTCCAACGACCCCCAGGACCAGATATACGATAGAGGCATCCCCGTAGCAATAATACAAATAAGGAAATTCAAACCATACAAGTAGTAATATGATCAAGACCGCCGGTATTTGCACCTTTTTCGTAGTCCATCCGGCAATGCCGATGATCACGATCATCAGCAGGCATATCCCGCAGATTATGGTCGGCAGTTTCGTACCGTGAATACAGAAATTGCAGATTGTTCCGATCAGATTTGCGGTGCACGCCGTTATCGTCAGAATCTGATACATTTTCCAGGACATGTTCTGTTCCAGTTCTATTCTTTTTACCTTCTCTTGTTCTTCCATTTTGATTTCCTTTTACAATTTATTCGTCTGTCATATCTATGATGCCAGGGTCAAAAGGTCTAAGCCCACATGAGCTTGCTCATAGGTGGGTGAAAGACCTTAGGATCATCAGAGTCATGAACGAACCATATGCCCCATATAGTAAAATCCATGGCATTCATCCAGTGAAACATTCACAAGCTTTCCCACCAGTGATGCATCTCCCGGAAAATGTACCAGCGTATTATTTGACATTCTTCCGGTCAATAAGGAACTGTCATTTTCATTGATCTCTTCTACCAGCACATCGCAGATCTGTCCCTGATATCTGGATACCTGTTCCCTGGCAGTCTCCTGCACGGTCTTAAGCACCCGGTCAAACTGCTCCTTTACCAGTTCCTCCGGCACCTGCTCCATGGCTGCGGCAGGTGTTCCGGTTCGTTTGGAATAGATAAAGGTAAAGGCATTGTCGTATTTTACGCGACGGATCACATCGATGGTCTCGTCTACGTCTTCCTTCGTCTCTCCGGGGAATCCTACGATAATATCCGTAGTGATCGCCATATCCGGAATCTCCTTACGGATCTTCTCCGCCAGTTCCAGATACTGTTCCTTAGTATAACGACGGTTCATTGCTTTTAATATCTTCGTGGAACCGGACTGCAAAGGAAGATGGAGGTGTCTGCAGATCTTCTTGGAATGCTTCATCACCTCGATCAGCTCATCCGACAGATCCTTGGGGTGGGAAGTCATGAAACGGATCCGCTCCAATCCCTCGATCCTTTCTACTTCCTGCAAAAGCTGTGCAAAGGTAATGGGCTCTTCCAGATTTTTACCGTAGGAATTTACATTCTGTCCCAGCAGCATGATCTCCACAACGCCGTCTGCCACCAGTCCCTCGATCTCACGGATGATATCCTTCGGATTACGGCTGCGCTCCCTGCCACGGACATAAGGTACAATACAGTAGCTGCAGAAATTATTGCAGCCGAACATAATATTGATACCTGACTTGAAAGAATACTTTCTCTCCACCGGCAGATCTTCCACGATCTTGTCCGTATCCTTCCAGATATCAATGACCATTCCCTCATTTTCAAACAGGGAGCATAACAGCTCTGCGAATTTGAAAATATTATGAGTTCCGAAGATCAGATCCACGAAGCGGTAACTGTTTTTGATCTTCTCGATCACGGAAGGCTCCTGCATCATACAACCGCACAATGCGATCTTCATGTGAGGATTTTTCCTCTTGTAGCCGTTTAATACTCCCAGTCTTCCGTAGACACGCTGGTTGGCGTTATCTCTCACCGTACAGGTATTATAGATCACAAAGTCCGCATTCTCATCCTCAATGATCTCATAGCCGACTTTTTCCAGAATTCCCACCAGTTTTTCCGAGTCCCTGGCGTTCATTTGACACCCGAAGGTAGTCACACAGCAGGTAGGCTTTCTGCCCAGTTCTTCTCCAAGCTTTGCCACATAACCGGAGGCTTTCTCCATAAAATAATACTGTCTGTCGGTTTCGTTCATTTGTGTTACATTTGTCATATAAAAAATATTGCCTTTCTAAACATCGGTATCTATTATCTGTCTGCGTATTTTGCCGCAATGGCGATCAAAAGTCCGGTCGTCTTTTCCATGGACTGTACACAGGCATACTCATATCTGCCGTGATAATTTTCTCCGCCGGTGCACAGGTTCGGGCAGGGCAGCCCCATGAAGGACAGTCTGGCGCCGTCGGTACCGCCGCGGATGGGAGATACCCTGGGTTCGATTCCCAGCTCTTCCATGGCTGCTTTCGCATTGTCGATCAGGTGCATGTGCTGCTCCATGATCTCCCGCATATTATAATAAGAATCTTTCATATCCACTATGGCGGTGCCTTCCCCATACTTCCGGTTCAGGAAATCCGCACAGGACAAAAACAGCTCTTTTTTCTGTTCAAACAGCTGTCTGTTATGATCACGGATAATATAGTCGGCAGTAACCTCCTCCACATTGCCGCTTATGGCATCCAGATGGAAGAAGCCCTCATAGCCTTCGGTATACATTGGATTCTGCTCCACCGGCAGCAGCTTCTGGAACTCCTGTGCGATCAGGATGGCGTTTTTCATTTTGCCCTTGGCGGAACCGGGATGTACACTTCTGCCATAGACATGAAGCTTCGCTCCGGCAGCATTGAAGTTCTCATATTCCAATTCGCCCAATGCGCCACCGTCTACGGTATACGCATAATCCGCTCCGAACAGCTTCACATCAAAATGATCCGCTCCGGCACCGACTTCCTCATCCGGGGTAAAACCAATGCGGATCTTGCCATGCTTTTTCTCCGGATGTTTTAACAAATCTTCCGCCATAGTCATGATCTCGGCAACTCCTGCCTTGTCATCTGCGCCAAGCAGAGTCGTTCCGTCTGTCACGATCAAATCTTTCCCCACATAATTTAACAGCTCCGGGAAATCCGCTGTCTTCATGACAATGTTCTCTGCTGCATTCAGTACGATATCTTTTCCGTCATAATTCTCCACGATCCGGGGCTTCACATTGGTATCCGTCACTGCGGGAGAAGTATCCATATGGGCAATAAATCCAAGCACCGGTGCATTCTCGCAGCCTGCGGATGCAGGAACGGTGGCATAGACATAGCAGTGCTCCCGATCATAAGTGATCTCTGTGGCACCCATAGTCTCCAGTTCACTGACAAGCAGACCTGCCAGGTCATGCTGCTTCATGGTGCTGGGGGTCGTGGTGCTCTCTTCACTGGACTGGGTATCGATCTTCACATATCGTAAAAAGTTTTCAATCGTCTTAGTCATAATCTCACTCCTAACGTTTCTACACAAATACAACTTATCCGGGCTTGTACTTCTCTCAAATCCGTATAGCCACATCTTATTTATCATATCATGGCGACCGCACCGCTTCAATATTTAATTTCATTTCAGGGGTAATTTCTGGGGGTGATTTCCGGCGTGATCGTTCAGAGCTTATATGATCTTATTTCCCGACAGATTCCCTTCGACAGCATCACTACCGCCAGAAGATTCGGCACTGCCATCAGACCATTACAGATATCCGAAAAATCCCATACCGCTTCCAGCGAACAGACGGCACCTAAAAAAGCCGCTATACCATATCCCACTCGGTACCATCCGGTCCGGTGGAAGCGTCCCATCAGATATTCAAAGGCTTTCTCACCCTGATATTCCCAGGCAATAATGGTAGCAAACGCAAACAATGCAATAGATAGTGTAAGCATCCATTCCCCCACCCTGCCAAAGGTGGCAGAAAATACAGCGATCATAAGTGCTGTTCCGTTCAAAAGCTCTCCCTGCGCATCCCTCTGTCCCAGCATTCCGCTGGATGCTATGGCAAGCCCTGTCAGAGAACAGATCACAATGGTATCGATAAAAACTCCCGTCATGCTGATATAGCCTTGACGCACCGCATCCGTTGTATCTGCACAAGCCGCGCTGATACCGGCTGCTCCAAGTCCCGCTTCGTTGGAAAATACACCACGGGAGACACCATAGCGCATAGCCTGCCTGCCGGAACAGGCAGTGCCGTTTCCTATAGAGCATAAGAATCCAATGGTTCCTCCTGCCATAGCCTCCGGGCAGAAAGCCCCCCACAGGATCTGCCAAATTCCTGCCGGTAGATTATGTAAATGGGTGAAGATCACCATGCCTGTTCCGAACAGATAAAATACTGCCATACAGGGCACCAGATATTCCGTGACCCTTGCTATTTTATCGATTCCTCCAAGGATTACCAGAATCGTAAGGATACCAAGCACCAGCCCTGTCACTGTCTGTTCGACTCCAAAAGTCACTGCCAGTGCCTCCGCAATAGAATTCCCCTGCGTCATATTCCCCATGCCAAAGGAGGCAAGTACTGCGAATATTGCAAACAGTACCGCAAGGATCCGCCCCATGCGTCTATACGGAAATGCATTTTGCAGAACATACATGGGACCACCCACCGGTTTTCCTTTGTGATCTCTTACACGATATCTGACACACAGCGTACTTTCCACCAGTTTAGTCGACAGTCCGATGATCCCGGACAAAAGCATCCAGAACAATGCTCCCGGTCCTCCCAGTACCATGGCAGTAGCCACGCCTACGATATTTCCCGTGCCTATTGTTGCCGCCAGTTCTGTAGTCAGAGCTGAAAAAGAAGAAACCCCTTCCCCATCTGTACCTTTCCGGCTCTTAGAATGGAACACCAGCCCAAGTGCCGCCAACAGATTTCTCAAGGGAAGAAAGCGCAGACTTATCATCAGATAACAGCCACAGCCCAATAATAAAAAAATAAGCCAGGGTCCCCATACGATCCGGTCTGCCTGCTGTAAAAAGCCTTTTACCTCTGTGATCATAAAAAGTCTGTCTCCCTGACTTATTTTTCTAAAATATATTCTTTATTTTTCTATTTTATACGTTGATATCACTGTCCGGCTGCTTTTCCGGATTCCTGTATTTTCAGGAATGTATTTACTTGTTATCCGGCAGAAAACCCGGGATCTTTTCTGCGATCTCCCGAATCCCGAACAGATATCCGATGCCTTTCTCCAGTTGTCCTTCGGAAGCATTGAGCAGTGTTGCGGTCAGATGCAACTTATGCTCTCCGTATGCAAGATCACACGTATACTCGTCGTTGTCGTTTTCCATGGTCGTCCGTGCCTTCGCTTCTATTTCAGCTTCTGTTTCAGCCTCTATTTCAGCTTCTTTATCCCACATGATCTGTGCATTGGTATCATAAGGCATCTCTCCTTCGATTTCAAAATAGGTTCCGGAATCATAATCATGCAGATAGGACTGCATATAATCGGTGATAAAATAATAAGGGGCATCCGCACCGATATCATCCCAGGTGACCGGTTCTGTCTCATCTTCCAGCATGACCTTCATGGCATAGAGTGTTCCGGTCTCGGAATCCACGACACACTCTATACTGACTCCCGTAACCTCCTCTTCCTTCATGCGCATACAGATGTCATAGGCCATGATCGCAACTCCATCCGACAGCTTTTCATCATACAAAATATATCGTTTGATGGAAATGTTATCTGTATCCATATTTTTGAAAAAATAATCCTCCGGGATCACTCCCATATCCTGAAAAGTGTAATTCCATTCCGTATTTAAAATATATTCATCGATCAGACTATATATTTCACCATCCGTTGCAGCTTCATAATCCTGTTCAGAGATATAGTACTGTTTTCCCAAAGCGATACCGTCTGCCAGATTTTGAAGCCTGCGCACGGTGTCTGTCTCATACTCTTCCTTCCAGACGGTATAATCCGTTCCTGTATTCGATATGCTGACTGACCGGGTCAGCCTGCTCTTATCCTGCAATTGTAACAGCCCTTCCGGTCCTGCGAATGCAAAGACGATCAGCACAAGCAGTCCGCCCATACATAGCAGGAAATTCCTCCGGTTCTTATTCTCCTGTTTTCTCATATTCCGCCTTTTGCTCCCCTGTTGCTTTTATTTTTTACAGCCTGCATTTCCCCGGGAAAATATAACCGCATTACCGTGCCTTCTCCAAGCTTGCTGTCAATCTTCAGTTCCCCCCGATGCAGGGTGATGATCTTCTGGCAGAGGGCCATTCCGATGCCAGCTCCGCCCTCCTTGCGGGATCTGGACTTATCCACCATATAAAAAGCCTCCGTGATCCTCGCGATCTCTTCCTGTGGGATCCCCCTGCCGTTGTCTACAACCTTGATCTCATAGCCCTGTGTGAGCTTACTTCCCTTCATCAGGATAAATCCGCCTTCTTCCACAGCCTTTACAGCATTATCCAGCAGATTATATAACAGCGACAAAAGCAGATCCCTGTCACCCAAAATCGCCCCTTTTTCCAGATTGATCTTTCCCCGGATCCCTTTGCGTTCAAAGGGGATCCGCATCGTATCCCTGATATTTTCCTCCAATTCTTTCGTCTGAATCTTCTTGAATTCTAATTCCTGTCTGTCCATTCCCACCAACTCCAGCAATTTGTGAGACAGGCTTTCCAGACGTTTTCCCTGACTGAAAATATAGTAGGTGGCTTCGCCCCGCTCCTGCTCTGTCAGTTCATAGGAGTTCAGCATATCCGCATATCCGATGATGGAAGTTAACGGTGTCTTGAGTTCATGGGCAAACGCCGCCGTAAAATCCTCCTTTTGTTTTGCTTCCAGCTCTTTTTCCGCCATCTGACGTACCAGTCTGTCCGTCATCCGGTTAAAGCTCCGGGACAGTTCTCCAATTTCATCTGCACCCTGATAGACAGCTCTCTTCTCCAGATCTCCCTCGGCAATCCTCCCCGCCGTGCGGTTTAACTGCTCTATGGGGCGGGTCAGATATCTGGACAGCAAAAAAGCTGCCAGACCGCCGATCACCATAAGGCCTGCCAGAGCAATACCATACTGCCGCATCATATTGCTCCGTTCTTCATAAATGCTGCTCAGATCCTTCAGGATTCCAAGATATACCGTATCTGCCGAATCCGTCGCCTGATCTATGATAATGCTGAGCAGGTAATAACACGTTCCTACCTTGCGGACACCGTAGACCTGATCTGCACCGGGATCCATAGTCCGGATCATTTCTTCCGCAAGGCTCCTGATCTCATCCTGCGGCAGCTTCAGGCTGCCCTCCAGAGTGATCGTGCCATCCGTTTCAAGGATCATACATTCCGTACCGTTCTGATCCGTCATCCGTTCTGTGGCAGAATTTCCTGCCTGTATCCCCGCAAATTCCGCTCCGTATTTTTCCATGTTCTGATACACCATATCATAAATGGTCTGAAAGAGAAGGTTCTCACGTTTTCCCTGCTCCGTCTCCCGTTCTAACATACGGTTAAAATAAGAAAACAGCATAAAGCTTCCAAACAGCATAAAGGCTGCCGTAAGGAGTGCTGTGATGGAAAAAAATAATTTATGCGTGAACTTCATTCAAACGATACCCCACTTTATATACCGCTATAATAATATTTTCCCAGTGTAACTTTTTCTTCAGCCGCTGCACATGCAGATCCACAGTCCGGCTCTGTCCCATATATTCGCCACCCCATACAGTCTCGTATATGTTTTCCCGGTACAATGCCCTGTTTTTATTCCTGGCGAATAATAACAGCAGATCGAATTCCTTCGGTGTCAGATAGATTTCCTCCCCGTCCAGAGTCACTCTGTGGGACGCCGTGTCTATGGTGACATTGCACGCCTGGATGACCGTCTCTGTCTTATGATATCTGCGCAGCACCGCCTCCACTCTGGCAAGCAGCTCTACGATCTCAAACGGCTTGGGCAGATAATCATCCGCCCCCATTCGGAGTCCTTTCACCTTATGTTCCGTAGATCCCAGCGCCGTCAGGAAGATCACCGGCAGTTCACAGGCTTTCGCATAATCCATCAGCTCATACCCGTTGATCCCCGGCAGCATAATATCTAACAGTGCGAGATCAAATTTCTCCCGTTCCATAAGATCTGCCGCGCTTTTTCCATCCGGCGCCCAGGTACACAGATACCCTGCCCTTGTCAGATTCATCCGGATCAGATTAGCGATCGGCTCTTCATCTTCCGCAATTAATATCCTGAACATTTCTTCTGCCCCTCATTCTATAAATTCTTATATTACTTTAACTCCTGATTGTATCCATTTTGTATCATCCAAAGCTATGCACTCTTTTCTTCTCTGTTCATAACATATAATAAATGTTTTTAAGGAAAGGAAAGCTGATTGCTATGAAAGATTATTCTTTCGAGGAACCTTTTGAAAAATATCCTCTTGCCATGGCTTATGTCCCCTGGCAGCATTTTACGCAAATGTATGAAAATCTGGAAAAAGGATACAGGGCCGGTACTATTTTCCCCGAGCTTGACAAACCCTTTACAGGAAGGAGATGCGTCAAATGAGCAGCGAAGAAAAAAAGCTGTATGATATCGGCATCGCTGATTTCGTCCTGACAGATCTGATGCTGTATCTGGACACCCACCCTTCGGACCAAAAAGCCATGGACTACTTCAATCACTACGCACGGATCAAAACACAGATGGAGCGGGAATTTGCAAGAGATCATTACCCACTGCGCAAGGATCTCGCCGAAAGTAACAGGGACTGGCGTTGGGGCAGTGCCCCTCTCCCCTGGGAAGGAGGCTGTAACTGATGTGGAACTATGAAAAAAGACTGCAATTTCCGGTAAATATCAAAGAGCCCAACGCGAAGCTGGCGCAGGTCATCATCTCCCAGTACGGCGGACCGGACGGTGAAATGGGCGCCAGCATGCGTTACCTGTCCCAACGTTATTCCATGCCTTATAAGGAAGTTGCCGGACTGCTGACCGATATAGGGACTGAAGAACTGGGGCATCTTGAAATGGTAGCCACCATCGTCCACCAGCTGACCCGTAACCTCTCCATGGAAGAGATTGAGAAAAGCGGATTCGCCAACTATTACGTGGATCATACCATCGGTGTCTGGCCCCAGGCAGCAGGCGGTGTTCCCTTTAATGCCTGTGAGTTCCAGGTAAAGGGAGATATCATCACCGATCTGCACGAGGATATGGCTGCGGAACAGAAAGCCCGCTCCACCTATGACAACATCTTACGTCTGATCAGGGATCCGGATATCTGCGAACCCATCAAATTCCTGCGGGCCCGCGAAGTCGTCCATTACCAGCGCTTCGGAGAAGCCCTCCGTATCACACAGGACCACCTGAATTCAAAGAACTTCTATGCCTTTAACCCCGGTTTTGACCGCTGTGAATCCTGTGACAATTAACCCTTCCACAAAAAGAGAATCCCTCACACAAAGAGGGATTCTCTGATCATGATCTTATTTCACATTAAATACCAAGAAAACTTTTTACGGTATCCTTCATTTTATCCACATCACACTGCGTATCATGAAGTATAGGTGCGGTACGGATCTCTTCGATAGCTCCGGGTACCTTCACCTTAGCAATTTTGGATAATTCATCCACCAGTTCAAAATCACCCATTACATCATATTTGGTATCGATCGCATCCATGACGCTTCTGGTGAATTTGAAGGGGCTTGCAGTAGAAGCAATGACGGTGGTCTTATGATCCCCGGTCTCTGCCACATATTTTCCGTATACTGCGGAAGCTACTGCGGTATGGGTATCGATCACATAGCCGCACTTCTCATACAGACGGCGAATTTCTGCTGCTGTCTCTGCCTCACTTGCGAAGTTACCATAAAAGTCAGCCAGCTGTGCCTTCATTTCTTCGGTGATCTCGTATTTGCCGTTGCCGGTCAGCGCACTCATCAGCTCCCGGTTTTTATCTGCATCATTGCCTGCGATACGGTAGATCAGACGCTCTAAGTTACTGGAGATCAGAATATCCATGGAGGGAGATGTCGTCAGTACGAACTCTCTGTTGCGGTCATAGGTTCCGGTACGGAAGAAATCATACAGTACCTTATTGTCATTGGAAGCGCAGATCAGCTTATCAATGGGAAGGCCCATATTCTTCGCATAAAATGCTGCCAGAATGTTACCGAAGTTACCGGTGGGAACTACAACATTGATCTTCTCACCCTCTGCGATCTTACCATCTTTACATAACTGAGCATAGGCGTACACATAATAGCAGATCTGAGGTACCAGACGTCCGATGTTGATAGAGTTGGCCGAAGAGAACTGGAAGCCCTTCTCATCCATCTCTTTTGCCAGTTCCTTATCGGAGAAGATCTTCTTCACGCCAGTCTGGGCATCGTCGAAATTGCCGTGAATGCCTACTACGAAGGTATTGGCACCCTTCTGGGTCACCATCTGCTTCTCCTGGATCGGGCTGACACCGTTCTTCGGGTAAAATACAATGATACGAGTGCCTTTTACGTCTGCAAAGCCTGCCAGGGCTGCCTTACCGGTATCGCCGGAGGTAGCGGTCAGGATCACGATCTCGTTCTTAATATTATTCTTGTGGGCAGAAGTGATCATCAGATGAGGTAAAATGGAAAGTGCCATATCCTTAAAAGCAATGGTGGATCCATGGAACAATTCCAGATAATATGCATCGTCTGCCTTCACAAGCGGAGCAATTTTTTCTGTATCAAACTTGGAATCGTAAGCACTGTTAATGCAGTTCTTCAATTCTTCTTCCGTGAAATCCGTCAGGAATAATTTCATAACCTCATATGCAACCTGCTGATAGGTCATCCCCGCAAGCTCCTTAAGGCTCTTGTCCAATGTAGGAATATGATCCGGTACAAACAATCCTCCGTCATCGGATAATCCCTTCAGGATCGCCTGTGATGCGGTTACCGGTACGCTGTTGCTGCGTGTACTGCGATAAATTACTTCCATTTCCTCTCCTCCGTATCTATATGTATCTATGGATGATGATCCACCTGTAATTTCGTAAAAGTATAGCATATTTTAGGTACTGTTGCAAGGTGAATTGATAAAGTATCCCTGCATTGTATTACTCTTTAAAAAACTCGTGCCCTCCGTAACGGAACAATAACGTAAGTTTTTCATCAAACCACCGCATTCTGTCATCCTCCGCGTATTTTCTGGCTGCAAAATACATTGCTCCGTCAGATATGTCTTCGCCTTTCAAAGCCCGTCCCACTGCTTTTACCGTCTCTTCACTGACTTCTGCACAGGCATAGCTCCCGTCATAGACCGGAGAGAATTGTGCTACTCCATTCTCCCGCTGGAACACGATTTCCGTAATACTATCCGGGAATTTGGGAGAATTTAATCGGTTCAGTATCACATTTGCCACCAAAAGCTTCCCCTCCTCATCCTCACATCCCGCTTCCGCCTCTACAATCCGAAGCAATACCTCCAGCTCCTTTTCTGTCAGCTGATATTTGCTGTTTCTCTGCAATTCATTGCAATCCACTACTCTCTGTCCGGAGGAGGTTCTGGAAGCGATCCCCATAACCATGCTCTCTCTGTCTGCCAACAGTCTCTCCTCTGCCTGTGTCTGACGGACCGTCTGCTGCATTTTCTGTTTGATGTCCTCCATTCTGCACAGGCTTAAGACTCCCAGCAAAAACAGCAGATTTATCGTCAGTAGCCCGCTCAAAGCCTTTTTATACATCGCTGAAAACTGACCCTTTCTCATTTTCTTATTTGGACTCTAACTTCATTCTATGCAGCTCGTCCGAAAAATATATCTGTTGTTCTTCCGGGAAAAATGTTAGTATAAGAATATGAGTGAAAAAAACAGTGAAAAAGAGCAAGTATATAAAGGAGTGTTCCGTACCGTCAAAAAAGACGGGACGGTCTATTATCGTGCCTCTTTGACCCGGCATGGGAAACATATCAGTCTCGGCAGCTACCCTGTGGCAGAGGATGCCCATAGGGCTTACGAAGAAGGACTTCGTCTGCTTTCAGACCTTTCTACCTCTCTTAAATCCTACGAGCCCGGCTCCCCTCTTCCTTTTGAAAAGTGGGTCTGCCTTCTTAATTTCCGGGACAACGGGATCTACCTTGGGAATCCCATCTATATGGGACAACGGCTGTTTTACTATTATCTGTCTCCCCATCATGTATTAAAGTTCGATCTGGAGGATCTGTTCTATTATTCCTCCCACAAGATCATGCGCCGGGGTAATCATTACTTTGTGGCGGATTATGGAATGCAGGTCACTCTGACCTCCCGCTACGGGATCAAAAGTTATGCCGTTCCCGGCACAGACTACTGTTTCCGCAACGGTGATCCGACGGATTTTAGGAGGGAAAATTTAGAGATTCATAATGTCTATCACGGTGTCCGCAAAACCGTAGCAAAAAACGGACAGTACATTTATACTGTCCGCATTCATATTCGCGGTAATTATCTGGTGGGACGCTATGCTAACGAGGCAGAAGCCGCTATCGCCTATAATAAAGCCATCGACATTCTGCGAAGCAAAGGTGTCACAAATAATTTTTCATACAATTACGTGGAGGAAATCGCTCCCAGCCGCTATGCCGAGATTTATTCTGCCCTCACCATAGCGCCGGGGATTTTGAATTATCCGACTATTTCTCCGAATAATCAATAAAGCTGATATTCATATTGGCATAGCCCGCGATACCGTCAATTGCCACATCGCCTGCATACTGCCACATGGTAAAACGGTACGGATAATCCGGGATATCTGTAAACTGTGACAGCCATACATCGTACGCCGACAGCTTGGACAGGTCGATTTCCTTTATCAGCCATTCCTTGTCTCCATAGAGCAGTGGCTTATATCCCGCTGCAGCTATCGTGTCCAGAAAAGCCTTCGTGATCTTCGTCTTATCCGCCCTGTTTACGCTCTCGATTCTCGCCGTGTCATTCTCCACAAAGCTCATATCAAACGCCACAGGATAAGTAACCTTGTAGTCTTTGATATTCTCCAGGACCACGTTCGCTTCCTCTATCGCTTCTTCCTCTGTGATTGCCTGGGAAGTAAAATATACGCCGATCCGAAGTCCTGCATCGGTGGCTCTCTTGATGTTATCCGTAAAATAATCATCCAGCACGATCTGTCCGCTGCCGTAACCTCTGGCACCTACCCGGAGCATCACAAAATCCACACCGGCTTTTTTCAGTTTCAGAAAATCTACATAATCCTGATATTTGGAAATATCCACTCCTACATAGGAAGTTAATTTTCCGTCCTGATAGTATTTCATCAGATCCGACTGGCACACCAGTTTGGTAAAATCATATTCATGCTTCGGAAGATACGGACTGATCAGCACCCATTCTTCCTTGCCGTCCCGGTTGGTCACCAGGGTGTGTTTCCCGTCCGTGGAAGGATCTGCTTCAATCGTCTCCTTTTTTCCATCCTGTGCGGAAGGATCTGCAGAAGGCATGGGTGTAGCCGTCGCTTCCGGAAACTTGTCCCAGAAGTCCAGATCCGAGGGAGATAACGTGCTTCCGGTGATCAGGTCCTGCGTATCCGGGTATTTATCTGTCTGATCACTTTCCGTCAGAGAAGTATTCTCCGTCTGTGCAGCCGAAGTATTCTGTTGGTGGGATGTGGGTCTCCTGTTTATGATCAATACCACAGCAAGAATCACCGCCACAAAGATCGTGACAGCTACAATGGCACTGATCACCGTAGGTGTCAGCCCGCCTCCGTGATCTTCATAATCGTCCGGAAGACGCATACCTTTTCTCCTCTTGTACTTTTTATTATGATGTCGGAGGTAAAAGTCCCCGACTTTGATGCTATGCCTTTACGATACATTTCTTCGGACACTTCTCCATGCAGGCACCACAACCTACGCATTTCTCCGGGTCAATGACCGCATGGAAGTTCTCTACTTTCACAGCATCATGCTGACAGTTCTTCACACAGATACCGCAGCCCACACAGCCTGTTGTACAGGCTTTCATGGTAACGGGACCTTTGTCTGTGGAACTACATGCCACCTGCACGGTATTGGAATATGGTCTTAAACTGATCAGATGCTTGGGACATACTTCCACGCATTTTCCGCAGGCTTTACATTTTTCCTTATCTACTACCGCCACACCGTTCTCTACATGAATGGCATCAAACGGACATACCTGCACACAGGTTCCATATCCCAGGCAGCCACTGTTGCAGGACTTCGGGCCACCACCGGGGACAAAGCTCATCATGCGGCAGTCCTTGATGCCGTAATAATCATAATCCGTCTTCGTCCGATCGCAGTCTCCCTGGCAGTGAACATACGCCACCTTACGTTCGGAAGCTCCAGCCTCCACTCCCATGATCGCAGCAATTTTTTTGCCGACTTCTTCTCCTCCTACCGGACAGGTATTGACCGCAGCCTCTCCTTTTGCAATGGCAGCTGCCAGTCCGGAACATCCGGCAAATCCACAGCCACCGCAGTTATTACCGGGAAGTGCGGCAAGCACCGCCTCCTCCTTCTCATCTACTTCTACTTTGAATTTAATACCGGCCACGCCGAGGAACAGTCCCACAAAGATGCCGACGATTCCGACACATGCCGCAGCAATCAGAATTCCTGTTATACTCATCTTTAAGTTACTCCCTTCCTAAATCAGACCGGAGAATCCGCAGAAAGCAATTGCCATCAGTCCTGCTGTCAGCAGAACCATAGGCATTCCCTTGAAGGATTCCGGAACTTCATTGTATTCCATCTTCTCACGCAGTCCCGCTAAGATCACGATGGCAATGGTAAAACCAAGTGCCGTGGCGAAACCGTTCACAATACCGGTTAAAATACCGTATTCCTTCTGTACATTGGTAATGGCAACACCTAAGACCGCACAGTTGGTGGTGATCAGAGGAAGATATACGCCCAGTGCCTGATACAGAGAAGGCATTGCCTTTTTCAGGAACATTTCCACGAACTGTACCAGCGCCGCAATGACAAGAATGAATACAATGGTCTCTAAGTACTCAATGTGTAACGGCTGTAAAATGAACTTATAGATCACACCAGCCACCGCACTCGCAAGGGTAATGACGAAAATAACCGCCGTGCCCATACCGCCTGCCGTCTTGATCTTACGGGATACCCCGAGGAAAGGACAAAGTCCCATGAACTGGCTTAAGACGATATTGCTGACAATGGAGGAACTGATCAGTAACAGAAGCATATCTTTTACACTATCCATTTATTTGTCCTCCTTGTCTAAGTCTATCGTTTCAAGTGCATCTGCCGCAGCCTTTGCATTTTGCATCTTAGATACTGCAGCTTCTGCTGTCTGTCCGGCATTCTCTGTTGTATCATAGAACCGCTCCGAGCAGCCGCTCTCCCCGCAGTGGAGACAGTCATGACCACAGCCGGACTGGATCTTCTCGTAATCTTTGCCTGCCAGTTTTCTCTTGTTCTTCACATAATTCTGCAGAGCTGTCAATACCGCCAGTACGAAGAACGCACCGGGTGCCAGCCCGAAAATGTTAATCGTCACATAGGAATCCGGCATGATCTGAAATCCGAAGATGGATCCTGCCGCCAGGATCTCTCTCACTGCACCGATACAGGTCAGTGCCAGGGAAAATCCAAGGCCCATGCCAAGTCCGTCAAACAATGACGGAATGGGAGGATTAGAATATGCATAACTCTCCGCTCTTCCTAAAATAATACAGTTTACCACGATCAGTGGAATGTACACGCCCAGGGCATCGTTCAGTGACGGCAGATATGCCTGTAACAGCAGCTGTACAGCAGTTACGAAGGATGCAATGATCACGATAAATGCAGGAATTCTCACTCTGCTGGGGATCACTTTTCTGAGCAGGGAAATGATCAGATTACTCATGGTAAGTACCACCGCTGTCGTCAGTCCCATTCCCAGTCCGTTCATGGCAGATGTGGTAACCGCCAGTGTGGGACACATTCCAAGCATCAGTACAAAGGTAGGGTTCTCTTTTATAATACCGTTATAAAGTCTTTCTCCCGCTTTATTCATTGCCTGCACCTCCCTGTACATAATCATGAAATGCCAGAAGACTTCCATTGACAGCATTGGTCACTGCCTTAGTCGTAATGGTCGCCCCGCTGATGGCATCGATCTCACTGTCGGAGGCAGCGCCGGTCTTCGTATAAGTAAAGCTCTTCACATTCTTATTATGGAACTGCGGTACCAGCACATCGCCGGCTTTCATACCAAGTCCCGGAGTCTCGGAGATGCTTAAGATGGAAATGTCATTTACTGTTCCATCCAGACGGATACCTACGTACAACACGATATTACCACCGTAGCCTTCGGAAGTCGTCGTCTGGATCACATAACCTAACTGTGCTCCGGAAGCATCCTGTGCCTCATAGACCGTACCGATGGTAATTCCGGTATCGGATAACTTCTGTGCGGTATCCGCGGAAGGCGTATAAGCATCCAGTTCTTCAAACTGTTGTGCATCCGCAAAAACTGCCCGGCAGGCTTCCTGCACTGCCTTTTCCTCCTGCAGGCGGATGGGCTCCTTAGTCAGTTCATAGACAAAACCAAGCAGCAGTCCTGCAATCAGTGTGATTGCGAACAAAATGCCTGCTTCTTTTAACATTACCTGAATATCTTTATTATTTTTCACGTCTCACACCTGCCTTTCTGCCAAAAGCTGTCGGCATGGTGAATTTCTCGATCAGAGGTACGAAAAGGTTACCTAAAATAATCGCATAGGATACGCCTTCCGCACCCGGTCCGAAGATACGGAAGATTCCGGTGAGAAGTCCCAGAACAATGCCGTATACATACTGTCCCTTGCTCGTGACAGGTCTGGTCACATAATCCGTTGCCATGAAGAAAGCTCCCAGGATCAGACCACCGCCGGCAAGCTGTGCAGACAGATATGCCGGATCAAAGCCGTGTCCTCCAAAAATTCCGGCAAACAGGATCACGGTAACAATGTATGTACCGGGAATCCGAAGGTCAATCACACCGATCAGGATCAGAAAACATGCACCGATCAACAACGCGATCATGGAAGTCTCACCGATGGTACCGGCAGTCTTACCTACGATCATGTTCATTACATTGACACTCTCTCCTGCCTTCAGTGCCGCCAGTGGGGTAGCTCCGGTATAGGCATCACAGGTAAAGTTCGTCATCTGCGAAGGGAAAGAGATCAACAGGAAACATCTGGCTGCCAGTGCCGGGTTCATGAAATTCTGTCCCAGACCACCGAACAGCATTTTTACTACCAGAATTGCAAACACACCACCCAAAGCCGCCATCCACAGCGGAATGCTCACCGGCAGGTTCAGTGCCAGTAAAAGTCCCGTTACTACCGCAGACATATCGGTAATGGTAATTTTTTTCTTCCAGAGCCAGCCGAATAACAATTCTGTCAGGACTGTGCTTGCAATGGTCACAGCCATCACTGCCAATGCTCTGGGACCGAAGTTATAGATTCCGAAACCGGCAGCAGGCAGCAGTGCGATCACCACAGCTGTCATAATACTGCTGGTCGTTACTTTTGACCTTATATGAGGATTTGAAGATACTTTCAAAAGTCCGCTCAATGTTCTTCCCTCCTACTTCTTTTTCTTTTTGGCGAGCTGGATCTTACGCATGGATTTGATCTCCTGCGTCAGAGGACGCTTTGCCGGACATACATAACTACAACAGCCGCACTCACAGCATTCCATGCCATTATGCTCTACGAACGCTTCTTCATCAAAGTGCTCTGCATAAGTTGCTAAGAGACTGGGCACAATACGGCCGGGACAGGCTTCCACACAGCGCCCACAGTTGATACAGGGACTAGGCTCCATAGCGGATACATCATCCTGGGTCAGTGCCAGCAGCGCTGTGGATGTCTTGGTCGTAGGCACATCCAGCTGGAACATGCCGAAGCCCATCATGGGGCCACCACAGATGATCTTCTCCGGCTCCTGTTTAAATCCACCTGCCACATCCAACAGCTCCTGATAACTCATGCCGATGGGTACGCGGAAGTTCCGGGGATTCGCCACTGCATCACCGGTAACGGTTATGATACGTTCCATCAGAGGACGCCCTTCCGTCACAGCTCTGTAGATAGCCACTATGGTATCCACATTATCCACGATGCATCCCACATCCGCAGGAAGCATGGAGGAATTGATCTTACGCCCTGTTGTGGCATAGATCAACTGACGCTCCGCACCCTGGGGGTACTTCGTCTTCAATGCCTTGACTGTGATCTGCGGATCATTTTTCGTCAGCTGCTTCAGCAGTGAAATGCAATCCGGTTTATTATCTTCCACCGCCAGAATACCATGGGCATTGTCGAACAGCTTCAGCATGATCTTCAGACCACCGATCAGTTTGTCCGGTTCTTCCATCATTCTGCGGTAATCGGAAGTCAGATAAGGCTCACATTCCGCACAGTTGGCGATGACATATTCAATTTTATTGGGATCTTTCGGTGACAGTTTCACATGAGTCGGGAATCCGGCACCACCCATACCTACGATTCCGGCTTCCTTCACAATGTCAATGATCTCTTCCTTCTGCAGCTTATCCACCGGTGCATACGGATGAAATTCTTCGCTCTCATACAGACCGTCATTGTCAATTATAATACTCTGTATCAGATCTCCCGTTACCACTCGTCTCGTCTCAATGGCTTTCACAGTACCCGACACAGATGCATAGATGGGTGCCGACACGAAGCCGCCGCTCTCCGCGATCTTCTGTCCCGCCAGCACTCTGTCTCCCTTTGCCACAATAGGCTTTGCCGGAGCACCGATATGCTGGGACAGAGGATAGACCATTTCTCCCTTGGGCAGGACATCCTGGATCGGTTTGTCCTTGGACAGATCTTTTCCATCATAGGGATGTATTCCGCCTACAAATGTCAACTTTGCCATTTCCTAACATCCTTTCTAAATAGTTACTTATATTTCAATGTACATCATTGTAATTGTACTATTTTTATCAAATTTTATCAACTTTTATCAACAAAATGCTACTGCAAATTATAAAATTATGGTAGAATAAATTCATCTATAACGGACTGATCAAATTGCCTCATACGGCAGAAAGAGGTCATACATGAAAAAATCAGAAGAGACTCTGGAGAATTTTGCGATCTCCTATCCCCTGAATAAGCTGGCGCCTCTGGAGCAGATACTTTTTCTCGATATTGAGACCACAGGCTTCACTTCCCGTACTTCTTATTTATATATGATAGGCTGTGCCTATTATCAGACAGGCAAATGGCATACCATCCAGTGGATGGCAGAGGATTATTCAAAAGAAGGTGAGATTCTCACTGCTTTCTTTGATTTTTCCAGGGATTACCGCTATCTCGTACATTTTAACGGTAATAATTTTGATCTTCCTTTTATTACGCAAAAGTGTACACAGCTAAAGCTTCCCTTCTCCTTTGAAGGATTCCGGGGAATCGATATTTACCGCAGGATCTCTCCCTATAAGTTCTTTTTAAAGCTTCCGAACTGTAAGCAGAAGACCCTGGAACAATATCTGGGAATTGCCCGTACCGATGTCTTCTCCGGCGGTGAACTGATCGGTCTGTACCATGATTACGTGAAGAATCCTTCGGAGTTCACCGAAAAGGCATTGTTCTTACATAATGCAGATGATTTAAAGGGGATGTCTTCCGATCCTGGCATATTACGATCTGTTCAACGAAAACAGTGTAAAGGCTAAGAAGGTACAGGCAAATTACTATAAAGACGTGAACGGTTCCAAGCGCAAGGAGCTGCTGATCACTCTGCAGCTCCCCACTCCTCTGCCCAAGCCCGTAACTGCATCTGCAGGAAACTGCTACTTCCGCGGCGAAGGAGACAATGCTACCTTAAAAGTACCGATCTATGAGGAAGAGCTGAAATATTTCTATTCCAATTACACGGATTACTATTATCTTCCCACAGAGGATGTAGCACTGCATAAATCCGTTGCCGGTTTCGTCGATAAGGAGCATCGGATCCAGGCCTCGGCAGCAAATTGCTATACCAGGAAGTTCTCCTGCTATCTGCCGCAATGGGATATCTTATTTACTCCTTTCTTTAAGAGAGATTATAAGAGCAAAGAATTGTTCTTCGAGCTAACCGATGAGATGAAGAAAAACAGAGAAGGTTTTACGCAGTATGCCAACCACGTTCTGTCCATGATCGCATCTACTTACTAAAATCAATTTGTCAGCCAAAAAAGAGGAAAGCGAATCCGCTTTCCTCTTTTTTTGTTATAACGGTTTTACATAATAGAAAGAACTCTTTCTGTCAAAACCAATCTCACGATAATTCATAATCTGTTCCGTACTTCCGATAAACAGCATACCGCCCTTCGCCAGGGACTGGTAATACTTCCGGAATACCTGATCCTTTGCTTCTTCCGTAAAGTAGATCAGTACATTTCTGCACACGATCAGATCACAATCGGTAGGATACATATCCTTTAGTAAATTATGCTGGTGGAAATCCACTCTCGCTTTGATCTCATCTGCTATCTTATAGGAGGGGCCAATCTTCGTGAAGTATTTCTTCTTCAGATCTTCCGGCACTCCTTCTATGCTCTTCTCACCGTACAGACCAGCCTTTGCCTTCGCAATGACCTGCTTGTCCAGATCGGTAGCATAGATGTGGATCTGCTGTAACGGAATGTGCCGTGACAGAGCCATTACCAGTGAGTAAGGCTCATCCCCTGTGGAACAGGCAGCACTCCAGATCTTAAGATTCTTACCAAAACGTTGGATCAGCTCTGGGATCACGGTGTCTTCCAGATATTTCCACTGTTCCGGATTACGATAGAATTCTGAGACATTAATCGTAATATATCCCACAAACTCCTCGAATAAATCTTTATCCGTCTTCAGTGCCTGTACATACTTATCATATCCTACAATCTTATGTTTAGCGATCAGGGTATCGATACGCCGCTTCATCTGCTTCTCTTTGTAAGCATTCAGATCAATCGTAGTCAGAGAATAAATCTCTTTTTTAAAATACTCATAATCGTATATCACGAATATCTACCACCTAACGGTTACTTATTCCTCAGTGTCTGCAGCTTCTGCAGCGATTACAGCGTCGATATCCACAGATACTACATCTGCGTCAGACTCTTCCTTTGCCTCAGCGGGTTCAGGAGCAGTCAGTGCCTTAACGCTAAGGGAAATCTTATGATCTGCCTCATTAAAGTCTACAACCTTTGCAGTTACTTCATCGCCTACGCTCAGTACATCAGAGGGCTTCTCGATATGCTCCTTGGCAATCTGAGATACATGAAGCAGTGCGTCCACACCGGGCTCTAACTCTACGAATGCACCAAAGTCAGTCATTCTTGCAACCTTACCGGTTACTACATTGCCGACTGCATACTTCTGTGCAGCGTCCTTCCAAGGGTTAGCATCATCGAATTTGAGGGATAATGCGATCTTATTGCCGTTGATCTCCTTGATCAGGACTTTCAGCTTGTCGCCAACCTTGAATACCTTCTTGGGATGTTCCACTCTGCCCCAGGACATCTCGGAAATGTGAAGCAGTCCGTCTGCTCCGCCCAGATCGATAAATGCACCGAAATCGGTTACGTTCTTAACAACGCCTTCTACGATGTCGCCTTCTTTGATCTTCTCGAAGAGTTCCTTCTGCAGTTCAGCCTTCTTAGCTACGATGAGCTGCTTACGATCGCCGATGTATCTTCTTCTCTTGGGATTGTACTCGCTGATCACGAATTCGATCTCCTGTCCGGCATACTTGGTCAGATCCTTCTCATAAGTATCGGATACCAGGCTTGCGGGGATGAAGATTCTTACTTCGTCCACGATTACACTTAAGCCACCGTCCAGTACCTGGGATACGGTTGCTTTAAGTACTTCGTGATTGTTAAATGCTTCTTCGATTCTCTTGTTGCCTCTGTCTGCAGCAAGACGCTTGTAGGTAAGGAGAACCTGACCCTCACCATCATTTACTTTCAGAACCTTGACTTCCATGGTGTCACCAACCTTGGCAACCGTGGTAAGATCCACGCTGGAGTCGTTGGTGTATTCATTCTTGGTAAGAATACCGTCAGATTTGTATCCGATGTTCAGAATGATCTCTTCCGGTTTCACATCGATGACTGTACCTTCGACTACCTCTCCTGCATGTATTGTCTTTAATGATTCTTCCAGCATTTGTTCAAAAGTTAATTCTGACATAATTTTGAACCTCCTCAATTAATTTATTTGGGGTGGAAGCCCCCGCGGTAATACCCACTAGTCGAACAGCTTTAGGTAGATCTAAATGCAAGTCATCCAGTGTCTGTATAAAATAGGTGTGCTCACATTCCCTTTGGCAGATTTCGTAAAGCTTTCTGCTGTTGGAACTGTGCTTCCCTCCTATTACAATCATAACGTCAGCTTCCGCTGCAATGGTCTTTGCCGATCGCTGTCGCTCTTCTGTAGCATTACAGATAGTGTTCACAACACTATCATTGTAACCTTTTTTTTCAAAAATTTCAACTATATATTGAAATTTATTGTAGTTATATGTCGTCTGAGAAACAATACAGAGTTTTTCGCCTTCTGTTTTTACAAATTTTTCTGCCTGATCCGGAGTCTCCAGAACGGTAACGGGACCCGGACACCAGCCGACGATTCCCTCTACCTCCGGGTGTTTCGGATCTCCCACAACAATTACATGATACCCCTCGGTGCTTTTTTGTTCCACGATACGATGGATCTTTTTCACAAAAGGGCAGGTGGCATCGATACATTCCAGACCGTTTGCTTCCATGATGTCATAGATCTCTTTTGCCACACCGTGAGCACGGATGATCACGGTGGGAATGTTCTCCCCGGCTTTCAGATGTTTCAATTCCTCTTTATTCTCCAGAACCCGTACACCCTTTTCCGACAGTTCTCTGACCACTTCCTCGTTGTGTACAATGGGACCATAGGTATATATAGTCTTCCCGTTTTTTAATTGTTCATACACAGTATCCACGGCGCGCTTTACACCAAAACAAAAGCCTGCACAGTCTGCCAGTCTTACTTCCATATATCGTCTCCCATTTAGCCAATCAATGCCACGATCCGGTCAATGACCTGTTCAATGGTCATGTCGGAGGTATCCACAAGTACCGCATCCTCCGCCTGCTTTAACGGAGAAGTCTCTCTGTGCATATCTCTGTAATCTCTGTCCTCGATATCCTGACGGATCTTTACTAAGTCACAGGTCTCTCCCTTGGCAGTCAGCTCGTCATATCTTCTTTTTGCCCTCACCATGCTGCTGGCAGTCAGATAGACTTTTACCTGTGCATGAGGAAGTACCACTGTACCAATATCACGGCCATCCATGATCACATCGCTTTTTGCAGCCAGTGCCTGCTGGAGTTCTACCAGTTTGGTACGTACAGCCGGCTGTGCGCTGGTGGTGGATGCCATATTGCCCACCTCCTCGGTACGCAGATAAGCATTGACGTTTTCGCCGTTTAATAATACAACCTGTTCTCCGTCCACATACTGAATGGTAATGTCTGCTTCCTTACATTTATCGGCGATAGCTGCCGCATCCGCAGGATCCACGCCCTCTCTCAACATGAACAGTGCCATGGCACGGTACATTGCTCCGGTATCCACATAGATAAATCCCTTCTTTTTTGCCACGGCTCTGGCAATCGTGCTTTTACCGGCACCTGCCGGTCCGTCAATCGCTACATTAAAGCTCATATTCATATCCTCTTTTCTTTTTATTTTCTTTTTTTTCTTTGTGATTATGATGTTGGGCTCAAAAGCCCCCGACTTTGATACCTACGGATTGCGTGGGATTATCATCCCACTTCTATGCTGTCTCCCGCCAGATGTCCCGTAGACCAGGCGATCTGTAAGTTAAAGCCACCGGTCATGGCATCCAGATCCAGTACTTCCCCTGCAAAATACAGATGCTTTACCAGCTTGGATTCCATAGTGGAAGGATTGATGTCCTTTACAGAGATTCCGCCCTGGGTAATAATTGCTTCCGCAAAAGATCTCGTCCCCGTCACCGTCATGGGCAATGCCTTGATCAGCATACCGAACGCTTTTCTCTCTTCCCTGCCAATCTCATTGACCTTCTTCTCCGGAGAGATTCCGGACAGTTCTATCATAACAGGAATCAGCTTCGCAGGAAACAGATGATCCAGTGCATTTTTAAACTGCTTGTTCTTCGCTTCCTCAAAATCCCGAATCAGACGTTTATCTAACTGTTCCGGTGTCAGTGCCGGTTTCAGATCCAGGAAAAGCTTTACCTCATCGTCACCTTTTCGTTTAAAAATATTTTTGGAATAAAAGCTGCTGGCGGACAAAATCAACGGCCCGCTGACACCGAAATGGGTAAACAGCATCTCTCCGAAGCCTTCGTACCAGGTCTTCTTCCCACATTGCATCCGGATCTCCACATTTTTAAGAGATAATCCCATCAGAGCTTTGCACCAGCTCTCGCGGATCACTAAGGGAACCAGTGCCGGTTTTCGCTCCGTTACATTATGACCGGTCTCCTCTGCGAACCGGTAACCGTCTCCGGTAGATCCGGTACTGGCATAGGAACAGCCGCCGGTACAAATAATGCAGTCATCCGCCGTCATTTTCTTATGATCCGCACATTCCACTCCGTAAAAGTAAGACTTCCCGTCACTTTCCTTCGTCAGGATCTTTTTCACTTCTGTGTGCAGATGAATATCCACATGATATTTATGCAGTTCTCTCTGCAGAGCGGCGATCACATCCGAAGAATGATCGGATACCGGAAATACCCGGTCTCCGCGTTCTGTCTTCAGGGGGCAGCCCGCCTGTTCGATCAGATCGCACACCTGTGTATTGTCAAAGCTATAAAAAGCACTGTACAGGAACTTTTCATTGGTGCAGACATTTTGGAACAGAACATCCATATCCGCCCCATTAGTCACATTACAACGGCCTTTTCCCGTAATAAACAGCTTTTTCCCAAGCTTTTCATTTTTTTCCAAAAGGGTTACATTATGTCCGCATTTTGCTGCCGCAATGGCAGCCATCATACCGGCAGCACCGCCGCCGACTACTATCACATTACTCATTTTCATCCTTTTTTGCCGACATATCGACGTCACTGCTCCTTGCGTCGCAGAGAATAATCCAACATCGGTTCATCATCTATAAAATCAATCTCGTCATTCAGATACACCTGATAATTGTTCCAGGTCTCTTCCAGTGTCTCCAGATTCTTACGAACCTGCTCCGGGCACTTCAGGCAAAGCGCTACCACCAGCGCATTGATCACACTAAGTGGTGCCACCAGAGAATCCACCACCGACACCATGTCACTTCTTGCCAGCAGATTGCAGGAAGAATACAGATTCATAGGGGAATGGACACTGTCGGTGATCGCAATCACTTTGGCATTCCTGTCATTGGCGAACTCCATTGCCTTTAACGTCCGCATGGAATATCTTGGAAAACTGATGCCGATAAAACAATCCTTCGGTCCGATATGGATCATCTGTTCAAACGTCTCGCTGACGCTGGTGGTGTTCAGTAAAAATACCTTTCCGCGGATCATATTCAGGTAAAAATGCAGAAACGCCGCAAGCGGCTCATTACTGCGGAGTCCCATGATATAGATGGTCTCCGCTTCTAAAATAGTAGTTACTGCCGATTCAAATGCCGCCGGATCCAGATTGTCTATCGTGTCCTGGATCTTCTCGATATCCGCACTGAGCACAGAGGTCAATATCTCCGACTGAGAACTTTTACCGTATTTGGCATCCATTTTCTGAATATCATTTAATTTTCCCTGCACACAGCCTTCCAGCGCTCTCTGGAACTTCGGATATCCGTCATAGCCGATGCCCGCAGCGAAACGCACCACGGTAGATTCGCTGATCCCCAGCGTCTCCCCCAGCCTGGCTGCTGTCATAAATACCGCCTGATCGAAATGCTCTAAAATATAATCCGCAATGGCTTTATGCCCCTTGCTCATTTTTGCATAGTGTTCCTTGATCCGGGTAAAAACATCATATTCTGCCACTGATTTTAACCTCGCATTGTCTCATTGTAAAAAGCATAATAGGAATGTTCCAAAAGCTGCATCGTCTGTAAATCTGTCAGATCATAATCTCCGGTCAGAGACATGCAGGCAGCTCCATGGATAAAAATCCACATTTTCATAAACAGATCTCCGGGGTCCGGACATCCTGCCGCTCTCGCCAGATTGATCTCATAGACCACATTTCCGGCATCACCGTTCAGGATCTCATACATGCTTTTCGTCTTATGCTTGCTGCCCTGATCACCGGATACAAACAGAAGTTCAAACAGGTGTCTTTCTTCCCGTGCAAAAGCTATGTACGCCATTCCCAAGTTGGCAAAAGGTGTCTTCCCGGTGCGGGGATACAGGCTGTAATAATCCAGAAAATACGCCGCCGCTCTCTCATAGACCGCATCCCACAGTTCTTCCATATTCTTATATACTCTGAAAATAGGCTGCGTGGAACATCCTGCCTTCGCCGCAACTTTTCTCGCGGTCACATTGGCAAAACCTTCCTCTCTGGTCATGGCGAATGCCGTATCCAGGATCCTGTCAATCGTGATCATCTCTTTACGAGCCATAATCCCTCTCATTCCGCTGTTTTTACAGCAAACAATGTGTCCTTCTATAACACTTGTTATTTTAGTGGGTGAGGCGGTGGTTTGTCAATATGTAATTAAGCCCATTCGCATATCGGGCTGACCGTGGTTCGACCGGGACGACCCGGAGAAAGTCTAAATAACGGTTTCTACGCGCTCCAGTAAATAAATTTTTAATCACTTTTTTCCAAAAAGGCAAAAAATAGAACGTATAGATTATTTCCATACGTTCTATCTCACATTTCATATTAAATTTTTGCATTCTACAAACTGGAATTTATATAATTATTCCTCTAACTTTCCCCATTTTATAGGCTTTCCCGCCTGTCCATTAGTGAAATGATATGTAGTTTCCCTTATTTTTGCCCTTATGAGATAATCACA
>ENA-ORRW01000710-ORRW01000710.1-human-gut-metagenome-genome-assembly--contig:-NODE-710-length-36967-cov-3.349967_pt1 | contig 36967 bp, 33 predicted proteins | sample MGYA00242183_ERZ509150 | MGnify/ENA primary metagenome ERZ509150 (study PRJEB26280, sample SAMEA2338639) | human gut metagenome | biome: human gut; feature: human-associated habitat; material: faeces... | reverse complement strand
GGAGCTGTTCCTGCAGATCGTCTAAGGCCGCAGCCAGCAGGCTTTCTCTGAGGGCGGCCTGCCTGTGGGCGCTTCTCTGGAGGATCTGGGCAAGGGCCTGCGCTCTCAGGTGGGCACCATGTTCGCCACCAAGGAGAAGGGCCCCCGCTATCTGGAAATGGCAGAGGGCTACTGCACCCGCGTGGCTCTGAACAAGGACAGCGAGATCATCGGCTATGAGTTTGTGAATCTGGGCAAGATGATGGAAGCCGTCAAGAAGGGCGTGGACGCCAACGAGGCACTGGAGAGCGCCAAGTCTCACTACGGTCAGTGGGACAGCGCCGCCAAGTACATCGATCCCCGTCAGGAATGAGATAAGAGGAGGAATTGGAAATGGCTCTGTTTGAAAGCTACGAGAGAAGAATCGAGAAAATCAATTCCGTCCTGTCTCAGTACGGAATCTCCAGCGTGGAGGAGTGCCGGGAGATCTGCAAGGCTGCCGGCTTTGATCCCTATGAGATCGTGAAGGGCATCCAGCCCATCTGCTTTGAAAACGCCTGCTGGGCCTACTGTGTCGGCGCGGCCATCGCACTGAAGAAGAATGTTCAGACCGCTGCCGAGGCCGCCGAGGCCATCGGCATCGGCCTCCAGTCCTTCTGCATCCCTGGCTCTGTGGCTGAGGACCGCAAGGTGGGTCTGGGCCACGGCAATCTGGGCGCTATGCTGCTGCGGGATGAGACCAAGTGCTTCGCCTTCCTGGCGGGCCACGAGTCCTTCGCCGCCGCCGAGGGCGCCATCGGTATCGTCCGCAACGCCAACAAGGCCCGGAAGGAGCCCCTGCGGGTGATCCTGAACGGTCTGGGCAAGGACGCCGCCCAGATCATCAGCCGTATCAACGGCTTCACCTATGTCCAGACCCAGTTTGACTACTACACCGGCGAGCTGAAGACCCTCCGGGAGGTGGCCTATTCCGATGGCGAGCGGGCTGCTGTCCGCTGCTACGGCTGTGATGACGTTCGCGAGGGCGTGGCCGTCATGCACCACGAGGGCGTGGATGTGTCCATCACCGGCAACTCCACCAACCCCACCCGGTTCCAGCACCCCGTAGCCGGTACCTATAAGAAGGAGTGCATCGAGCAGGGCAAGAAGTACTTCTCTGTGGCCTCCGGCGGCGGTACGGGCCGCACTCTGCACCCTGACAACATGGCCGCTGGCCCCGCTTCCTACGGCATGACCGACACCATGGGCCGTATGCACTCCGACGCTCAGTTTGCCGGTTCTTCCTCCGTCCCCGCTCACGTGGAGATGATGGGCTTCCTGGGCATGGGCAACAACCCCATGGTCGGTGCGACTGTGGCTGTGGCCGTTGCTGTTGCTGAGAGCAAAAAGTAAACGAAAAATCCTGAAACAATAAAACAATAGGGACTTTTCTGGCAAAAAAACACCCGTTTCTTTACGAAACGGGTGCTTTTCTATCATTAAGTTCAGGAGAGCAGCATCCGGTCATTGCTCAGGGTCTTGCCGGTGCCGGCCTTGAACCGGTGGATCAGATCCTCTACGGTCATGCCCGCCCGGTCAGCGCCGGAAACGTCCAGCACGATCCGGCCGTCAGCCATCATCAATGTCCGGGTCCCCAGTTCCAAAGCCTGCTGCATGTTGTGCGTTACCATCAGACAGGTGATGTTCCCCTCCGCCACGATCCGCTTCGTCAGCTCCAGTACCTTTTCCGCTGTGCCGGGGTCCAGGGCGGCGGTATGCTCGTCCAGAAGCAGGAGCCAGGGGGGATTCATGGTCGCCATCAGCAGCGTTAATGCTTGCCGTTGGCCGCCGGAGAGCAGCCCTACCGGCTGATTCAGTCGGTCCTCAAGTCCCATGTTCAGGAGGGCCAGCCGATCGCGGAAACGGGCCCGGTCCTTCTGGGTCAAGCGGGAAAACCAACCGCCGTTTCCCGCTGCCAGCGCCAGATTTTCTTCGATGGTCATATTGGGGGCAGTCCCCTTCAGAGGGTCCTGGAATAGGCGGCCGATCCGCTTCGCACGTTTGTATTCAGGCAGAAAGGTCATATCGTGACCGCCTACGGTGATGGCGCCATCGTCCACATAAAAGCTGCCGGCGATGGCGTTGAACAGGGTGGACTTGCCTGCGCCGTTGGAACCGATCACCGTGACAAATTCTCCCTTGTTCAAGTGGAGAGACAGGTCCGTGATGGCCTTTTTCTCATTGACGGTGCCGGGATTGAAGGTCTTGGAGATGCGTTGAATGTCCAGCATGTCAGTTCCCTCCCTTTCCGGCGGCCAGCTTCCGCTGCTGGAAAGCCACCCACTTTTGGATACTGGGGGCGGCGATGGCCAGAGCCACGATGACGGCCGTCAGCAGCTTCAGACACTCCACCGGTACGACCTTGGTGTAAAAGACAACGGCGTAGATAAACCGGTAGATCACGGAGCCGATCATCACCGCCAGCACGCCCTTGGTAACGGTCCGGCGTCCTAGAACCGTTTCACCGATGATGAGGCAGGCCAGGCCGATGACCACGATGCCGGTGCCGGAGTTGATGTCCACCGTCTTTTGATACTGGCCCACCATGGCCCCGGAAAGGGCTGTCAGAGCGTTGGATACGCACAGTCCTACCGTGACGGTGAACGCCGGATTCAGGGACGAGGCCCGCACCATGTCGGGATTGTCGCCTGTGGCCCGGATGGAAAGGCCCATGCGTGTTTTCAGAAATGCCAGCAGCAGTACGCCCGCCAGAACGGTGACCGAAGCCGCCAGCAGCAACTCGTACCAATCGCCGCCGATGCCGCTGTCCCGCAGAAGGGTGAAGATCGTGCTGCCGCCCAGCAGGCTCTGGTTGGCCTTCCAGCCCATCGCCATCAGATTGACGGTGTACAGGCCCGTGTTGGTGACGATGCCCGCCAGAATGGAGGGAATCCCCAAGCGAGTCTGCAAAAAAGCTGTGACGAATCCGGCGCAGCTGCCCGCCAGCATGGCGGCAGGAATGGCCAGGATCGGGTGTCCCCCGGCGGCCAGCGTGACAGAGACCGCCGCCCCAAGGACAAAACAACCGTCGGTGGTCATATCGGCGATGTTCAAGATCCGGAAGCTCAGAAACAGGGCCATGGCCACCAAAGCGTATAAAAAGCCCAGTTCCAGAGCGGTTTGTGTGATCATCAGCAAGAGAATGCGCTCCTTTCATGCCGCTGCCCCCGGCAGCAGGCCGGGGGAGCGGGGCGGGGAATTTGACTGGATCAGTCCTTGGTGGTGCTGACCTCTACCACCTCGCCCATGCTGTTGAAGCAGGCGTAGTCGGCCTGCTTGCCGATGAGGGCACAGGTGTCTGTGTTGACGGTGATGATGCCGCCGTCCATCAGGTAGTAGTCCTCCATGCCATCCATGCCCTCGGTCATGGCGGTGTAGGCCAGGTCAGCGGTCTGGGTGCCCAGGTCGGTGTAGTTCACGCCGCAGGTGGCATAGGCGCCGTTGCGGACGAAGGAGTCAGCGCCGGTGTAGTGGGGGATGCCGTTTTTGGCGAGATCTTCATAGATAGCCAGTTCTGCGGCCATGATGACGTTATCGGTAGGGGTAAACACGGCATCCACACCGGCGGCGATCAGGGCGGAGGCGGCAGCAACTACTTCATCGTTGGTATTGGCGGTCTGTTCAACGTACTCGATGCCCTTAGTATCCAGATAGGCCTTGGCGTCGGCAATGGGCTTGGCAGAGTTGGGTTCAGACAGGGAGTACAGCAGGCCCACCTTTGCGACAGAGGGATTCTGGGCGAACATCATATCCATGATGAAATCGGTATTCAGGGCGTCGCTGGTGCCGGTGACATAGCCGATCCCGGTCAGCTTGGCAGTCTCCGGGTCGGAGACTGCGGCGTAGACCACAGGGGTCTTGGTCTCCTCGGCGGAGAGGGCGGCGATCTGGGCGGCGGTGGTGGCGATGGGGATGATGGCATCCACACCGTCGGCAATGGCCTGATCGCTCAACTGCTTGAGAATGGTCTGGTCGCCCTGACCAGAGGTGACCTCGTATTCGATCTTCACATTCTTATCGGCGGAGATCTGATCCAGCTCCGCAGTGACGGCGTTGGCAATCTCGTCCAGAGAGGCGTGGTCCAGCTGCTTGATGACGGCGACCTTATAGGTCTTGGCGTCGCTTTCAGTGGGTGCGGCGGTGTTCTGGTCGGCAGGACTGTCGGCGGGGGATTCGGCCTTGCTGCCGCAGGCAGCCAGAGACAGGGTCATGGCACAGGCAAGAGTTATGGTCAGGAACTTCTTCATCATGTTGTTCTTCATTTTGGTTTCCTCCAAAATATAAAATGTTTGAGTGGCAGATGACCGTTTTGGCTGTGCCGGGGCCAAACGGAAATAAAAAAACAGCCTTCGCCCCACTCATGGGACAAAAGCTGATGCTTCTGCGATACCACCCAAATTGACGTTTATACGTCCGCTCGCTTACGCGTACCATCATACGCGCCCCGATGGATAACGGGTGGGATTCCCGTCGGTCTCTACTTGGTTTCCCGTTCGGACCGCCCTCCGAAGTCCATTCGCCAGCCGACTCCCGCTCCGATCTCACCGCCCGGAACTCTCTGAAAGGCCATCTTGACTGGGTACTGCTCTCCGTCATAGGTTTGCTGTGATTTCCTTGTTGTGCCGTATTATAGGCGCGGAAGTTCGGAATGTCAACCCCCTCCCTGAAATTTGATGAAGTTTCCAATAAAAGGCGGACGTCTGCTGAAATCTCCGTCCGTTCCTACAAAAATTAAGGCAAAACAATTCTCTGACCTTCCTCGGTAGGCTCCTATAAAAAGCATCAGCCCCCGCTTGTTCCAACGACAAACGGGGGCTACTTCTGCTGAATTTCTTTCAATACGGTTACCTCTACTTCCATCTATCTGCCGTTGAGAGCTGAAACACTGCCTGCCAATCCATGAAGCACCGTGCGTACAGAATTCATGTCTCACGCGATCCCATAAATGATGTGCTTCGTATTTGACCTTCCGGTAACGCTCTCCGGCGAAGAAAGAGGGTTTCCCATCGAGGGTTTTCTCTCCCTCTTTGTGTCTATAATATATAATGATACTGGTGATAAGTCAATAGCTTTTGTGCAATTTCAACGTTTTTGACAAAAAGATCTGCGGTGGACAAGCAGGTCGCACAAAGGTGGACCTATCCGCCGAAGGCCGCCAGCAGAGCGGACAGGGAAAGGCCCTCCGTCTGCCAGAACTGCTCCAGCAACGTGGCCAGATTGTCCTCATCGTGTTCGATCTCCCGGCTGAACAGCCGCAGGGCCTCCGGCAGTCCTACGAAACGGGAGAGGCGGTCCGTTACCAACACCCCCAGCGCGCAGAACTGCGCCCGCCCCAGCAGGTCTCCATCGTTGACGGCCTTCAGCAGATACCGGAAGGCGAAGTACACGGCGATGCGTTCCAGCTTTTCCGGGTCCTGGGGAGCAAAGCTGGGCAATTCCGGCGCTTGCTCCCATTGCTTCAGCAGCGCAAGCCAGTCCGGTTCCAGAATTTCCAGATCCTGTAAGCACCGGCAGGCGGCAGCTTCCCAAGAGCCGGAACCGGCATTGGTTTCCGCAGAAATCGCCAAAGATCCCGTGCAGAAGGCGGCCAGCTCCGCCATGTTTTCGCTGTCAAATAGCTGTTGGGCCTCCCCGGTGATGAGCAGGAAGTCCCGCAGACGGGCTTTTAAGGAGCGGCTCCGGTCCCGCAAGAGATCCAGCAGGCGGTCCCGCAGAGGGACCAGCCAATCCAGCCATTCGTCCCCGTCCTCCGTGGGCTGGTTATCCTGACGCTCCGAGAAGGTCAGAGGGTCACGGGTGCCCAGCAGCAGTTCATTGGCCTTGGGACAGGCGGCAGACAGAGTGATCTCCTGAAAGGGTCCGTAGTCCTCAATAAAACGGGGGTGCTCCCGGCAGGTGACGGAGGTGGCCTCCGGCCCCAAGGCGCAGTGAATGTCGCAGAGGTTTTCCTGATTCAGAAAGGGACAGCGGCGGCCGTCCAGCGGAAAGCAGACATCCTCTCCGTCCAGGGGCATCGCATCCCGGAGCCGCTCTCCCAAGGCTCCCGGAAGCTGCTGATACCGCCGGACCGTGTCCTCGTCCAGGACCACCTCCCACCCAATGCAGCAGCTATGGGGACAGGCCCCCGCCAGACAGGAAAATCCGTCAAAATAATCCGGAACACGCACCCGCATGGAAATCCCTCCTGAAACTGACAGTTGTTTTTACAGAAAAAGTTGCAAACGCAACAGATTTTTATGAGCCTATTATACGATACTAAGAGCACAAAAACAAGCCTGCATAGCTGAGAAAAGAGGAGACACCCTATATGGTACGGAGAGTGATCGAGATCGACCGGGAAAAATGCAACGGCTGCGGCGCCTGTGCCGACGCCTGTCAGGAGGGGGCCATCGGCATGGTGGACGGCAAGGCCGTGCTTCTGCGGGATGACTACTGCGACGGACTGGGCAACTGCCTGCCCCACTGTCCCGCCAATGCAATTACCTTTGTGGAGCGGGAGGCCGCCGCGTTTGATGAAAAGGCCGTTGCCGCCGCACAACTGATGAAAAAGGCGGCGTCCCTGAAGGGCAGCGCTCCCGTCACCCGTAGCGGCTGTTCCGGCAGCGCACCCTTACAGATGGGCTGCTCCGGCAGTCAGGCAGACACACTGCATCAGGGAACGGACACGGCTGCCCCCATGCGGTCTGCCCCGGCCTCCCGGCTCATGCAGTGGCCTGTTCAGATCAAGCTGCTGCCGGTACAGGCACCGTTCTATCAGGGGGCCAGACTGCTGATCGCCGCGGACTGCACCGCCTTTTCCCGGGCGGATTTCCACGAGCGGTTTATGAAGGGGCGGATCACGCTGATCGGCTGTCCCAAGCTGGACGAGGGGGATTACGCGGAAAAGCTGACGGAGATCATCCGTTGCAATGACATCCGGGAGGTCACCATCGTCCGCATGGAGGTGTCCTGCTGCGGCGGCTTGCAGAGGGCGGCGGAAACGGCGCTCCGGGAAAGCGGAAAGTTTTTGCCCTGGCAGGTGGTAACACTGGGCCGGGACGGAACCATTCAGGAATAATGGAGGTAAATCGTATGAAAGCAACAGTGAACGAAAACTGCATCGGCTGTGGCCTGTGCGCGGGAACCTGCCCGGTGGTGTTTACCATGGGGGATGACGGCTTGGCCCACGGTGGAGAGATCCCGGCCAACCAGCAGACCGAGGCAGAGACCGCCCGGGACGGCTGTCCTGTCAGCGCTATCAGCATTGAGGACTGACAACGGAAAGACCTGCCAAACGTCTTTAGCAGTCTATTCTGAATCAGATCAACAACGCAGCCGTCTCCCGGAGAAATCCGGGAGACGGCTGTAAAACGATATGGAGTTTTGAGATCGACAGAGAAGTTGCCGGGACAGCTCAGACCTTGCAGGTCCAGCCATGGGGATCGGGCTGCGTGCCCCACTGGATCCCGGTGAGGGTGTCATACAGCTTCTGTGCCAGAGGGCCGGTTTGGAAGTTGTTGATGGTATATGCCTTGCCTTCGTAGGTCAGTTCACCGATGGGGCAGATGACGGCGGCGGTGCCGACGCACATGGCCTCCTCCAGCGTTCCATTGGCGGCGGCCTCAAACAGCTCGTCGACAGAGATGAGCCGTTCCTCTACGGGCATCCCCCAATCCTCAAACAGCTGGAGGCAGGAGCGGCGGGTGATGCCGGGGAGGATGGACCCGGTCAGCATGGGGGTGATGATCCTGCCGTTGATCTTGAAGACCACGTTCATGCCGCCGCCTTCCTCCACATACTTGTGCTCCACGCCGTCCAGCCACAGTACCTGAGAATAGCCGTTGGCAAAGGCCCGTTCTCCGGCCCGGTTGGAAGCGCCGTAGTTGCCGCCGCATTTGGCCTCGCCGGTGCCGCCCCGGACAGCCCGGACGTCCTCGGTCTCCACGATGATCTTCACCGGCTCCATGCCGTTGTCAAAGTAGCTGCCCACAGGGGAGAGCACCACGATGAACATAGCCTCGTGAACACCATGCAGGCCCAGCTTTGCGTCCGTACCGAACAGGAACGGGCGAATATAGAGAGATGTGCCGGGCTCGGAGGGGACAAAGCGCTCGTCCACCTTCACCAGCGCCTTCACCGCCTCCAGCGCATCCTCCGGGGGCACCACCGGCAAGCCCATGCGGATACAGGAGTTCTTCAGGCGCTCCATATTGTCCCACGGACGGAACAGCTGCACGCCGCCGTCCGGGCGGCGGTATGCCTTCAAACCCTCAAAGACCTCGGCGCCGTAGTGGAACACGCAGGCGGCCGGGGACAGAGAGATGTTCTGGAAGGGGACGATACGGGGATCGTACCAGCCTTTTTCATCGCTGTAATCCATGATGAACATGTGGTCGGTGTAGTGGATGCCGAAGCCCAGCTGATCCGAGGGGAGGAGTGTTCCGGGGTGTGTCGTTTTCGTGATGCTGATATACATGGATGATACCTCCTGAAAAAATAAGAGTCTGTTGATAAAGTGGCAGATTTTCCACGACGGTAAGGAAGAGTGTGTGCGGGAAACCCAAGAAGGGTGTCCTGCGCATTGGAATTAAACATTTTCAGAACTTTTGTAAAGTTCTGAAAATAAGTTCGAGTTCTTTCAAATGTTTTACGCTTTGACAGCCGGATAACCGGAGCGAAAGCAAACAGAAAAGCGGCCCCGTCGAATCGACGGAGCCGCTTGGTGTTTCAGGTCCGATCCTCAGAGGATCGAAAGGGAAACCGGGCGTTGTACCGGGATTCGACAAATGGGAAAATGATGTACCAGAATAATAATGGGTAAAATAATAATGGACGCCAGCAGCAGGCTGGCGTCCAGAATCATAGCGATATTGGAGTGGGAAGAAGCTTCGGAGCAGACGGAAACGGCGCAGACTGCCTGCGCAGAAGCGTATGCAAAAGTAGAACCGGTTATGCAGGTCATCGTTTGTCTCCGTCCTTTCGTTCAAGTTGGCTGCAGTTTAGCACGGTGAAGGCGGTCCGTCAAGAGGAAATCATGCAAACACCCAAGAGATCGGCGGTGTGACCAACAACCTCATGTTTCCGAGCAGGTGATTTTGTAGGAATTTGCGGAAACGGTTGCCGATAGGTCGGCCTTTCCAAATACGGAATCAGGAAAAGGACCGGCAGCGGGGGTTGAACCCCCGTTGGAAATCTGTCATAATAAGAAAAAACAGGCCGGGCAAGAGGCTCCGGCGGAAACGGATATTGCCCATGAAACAGATCTGTATCGGCATTCTGGCCCATGTGGACGCCGGAAAAACAACCTTATCAGAGGCCCTGCTGTACCGGGCCGGAGCCATCCGCCGTCTGGGGCGGGTGGACCATCAGGACGCCTTTCTGGACACCGACGCCATGGAGCGGCAGCGGGGCATTACCATCTTTTCCAAGCAGGCGGTGCTGGAACTGGGGGAGACCCGTGTGACGCTGCTGGACACCCCCGGCCATGTAGACTTTTCCGCCGAAATGGAGCGAACGCTGCAAGTGCTGGACTGCGCCGTGCTGGTGATCTCCGGTACTGACGGCGTACAGGGCCATACCCGGACGCTGTGGGACCTGCTGGAGCGGTATCAGGTGCCCACATTCCTGTTCATCAACAAGATGGATCTGGCGGGCGCGGACCGGGCGGCGCTGTTGGCCCACTTAAAGAATAAACTCAGCGGCGGCTGCGTGGACTTTGGGGACCCGGATACCCTGTGGGAGGAGGCCGCCGTCTGCGACGAGACGGCCCTGGAGCAATATCTGGAAATGGGAGAACTTCCGGAGGACATGATCTCCCGTCTGATCGGGGAACGAAAGCTGTTTCCCTGCTACTTCGGCTCCGCATTGAAGGTGGAGGGCGTGGATGAGCTGCTTGCCGGCGTGGAGCGGTATGCCCCCCAGCCGGACTATCCGGCAGAATTCGGCGCCAAGGTGTTCAAGATCACGCGGGACGCGCAGGGCGCCCGGCTGACCCACATGAAGATCACCGGTGGTGCGCTGCACACCAAGGAACTGCTTACCGGCCGGGAGGGGGACACGGTCTGGCAGGAAAAGGCGGATCAGCTCCGGCTCTACTCCGGGTCGAAATTCCACCCCGTGGACACGGCGGAGGCCGGGGCCGTAGTGGCGGTGACGGGCCTGAGTCACACCTTCCCCGGACAGGGGTTGGGGATCGAGCCGGACTGGTCCGGGGCGGTCTTGCAGCCGGTCCTGACCTACCGGGTGGAACTGACGGACGGCACAGACCCCCACACGGCGCTGCAAAAGCTGCGGCAGTTAGAGGAGGAAGACCCCCAGCTTCACATCGTCTGGAATAACGGGGAGATCCACGCTCAGCTCATGGGCGAGGTGCAGATGGAGGTCTTGCAGCGGCTGATCCGAGAGCGGCTGGGCATGGAGATCAGCTTTGGCGCAGGGGCTGTCTGCTACCGGGAGACCATCGCCAACGCCGTGGAGGGCATCGGCCACTTTGAACCCTTGCGGCACTACGCCGAGGTGCATTTGCTGCTGGAACCCGGCGCGCCGGGCAGCGGCATTACCCTCGCCTCCGTGTGCCCCACGGACAAGTTGGATCTGAACTGGCAGCGGCTGATCTTTACACATCTGTTGGAAAAACCTCATTTGGGGGTACTGACCGGCTCACCCATCACCGATATCAAAATCACCTTGTTGGCGGGCCGCGCCCACGAAAAGCACACCGAGGGCGGCGATTTCCGACAGGCCACCTACCGGGCCGTGCGGCATGGGCTGATGCAGGCGGAAAGTGTGCTGCTGGAGCCGTGGTACCGGTTCCGGCTGGAAGTCCCCGCCCAGCAGGTGGGCCGGGCCATGACGGACTTGCAGCAGATGGGCGGCAAGGTGGACCCGCCGGAGACCGTGGGAGAGGAAACGGCCCTCACCGGCACGGCCCCGGTGGCGGGCCTTCGGGATTACGCCCGGGAGGTGGCGGTCTACACCCGTGGACAGGGGCGGTTGTCCTGCGTCCCGGCGGGGTATTTCCCCTGCGCGGAGGCGGAAGCCGTCATCGAGGCCATGGGGTATGACCCGGAACGGGACGTAGAAAACACGGCGGATTCCGTGTTCTGCTCCCACGGGGCTGGTGTGGTGATCCCGTGGCGGGAGGTGGCCCAGCACGCCCAGGTGGACAGCGGCTGGCGCCCGCAGGGGACGGAGCCTGAACCGAAGGAAGCGGCCCCCCAGCGGCGGCCCGTCAGTACCTACGCAGGGACCGCAGCCCAGGATAAGGAATTGCAGGCCATCTTCGAGCGGACCTACGGCGCGGTGAAGCGGGAGAGTTTTCTTCCACCCAAGGCTCCTAAGCGGCCTGTGGCCGATAATTCGGAGGAAAAACGGCGAGAATTGAAACAGGCCTTCTCCGGCGAGGATTATCTGCTGGTAGACGGGTATAATATCATTTTCGCGTGGGACGAGCTGAAAAAGCTGGCGGCGGAACATCTGGACGCCGCCCGGAAAAAGCTGTGCGACCTCCTGTGCAACTATCAGGGCTACCGGAAATGCCGGGTCATCCTGGTGTTTGACGCCTACAAGGTGAAGGGCGGTCTGGGCAGCGTAGAAAAGTACCACAACATCACCATTGTCTATACCAAGGAGGCGGAGACGGCGGACGCCTACATCGAGCGGGCGACCTACGAGATCGGGCGGCAGCACCGGGTCCGGGTGGCCACCTCCGACGGGCCGGAGCAGATCATCATTCTGGGCCACGGGGCGCTGCGATTGTCGGCCTCCGCTTTCCACGAGGAAATGATGGAGGTCCAGAAGCAGATCGGAGATACCATGTGGCAGAATAACCGGAAGAATGCCAACAGCGGCGCGGTGCGGGCGGCGATGGAAAAGGCAAAGGAGGGCGGCGGATGCTGACACTGTTTACCGCGGCGGCGGTTTTGGCCGCCTGCGCCGGCCTGCGGTGGTTTTTGAACCGCCCGGAGCGGAAGGACGCATTTTTCTGGGGAGGACGTATCCGATTGACGGCCCTGTGGAATGACGGCGCGGCCTTCAGCCTGCCTCTGAAACGGAAGCTGGTAACGGCGCTGTCCATTCTGGTTTTGCCGCTGGTGTGGGTGTTCCGCCGCCGCAGTCCCATAGGAGCGGGACTGGCCTTGGGCGGTGGTCTCAGCAACCTGTGGGAGCGGCTGCGGCGCGGCGCGGTCTATGACTATGTGCAGTTTCCCAAGCTGCCGAAGATCGGCCGCTATGTATGGAATCTGGCGGATCTCGCTATTTTGATCGGCGGACTGCTGCTGGCCCTGCTGGAACGGGAAAAATGAGCAACGCTGCCCGGAGGAATATCCTCCGGGCAGCGTTGTTTAGAAACGTGTGGCTTTTCAGGAAAAGACAGGCGGATGGTCAGGACTTGGCCGGGGCGGAAAGCTCCGTCAAGGGGGCAAAGCGGTAGTCCATGTCCTCCCATTTCGTCAGCAGATCGTCCAGAATGGCGGCGTTGGTGGAGGAGGTGGAGTGCAGCAGCACGATGGCTCCGTTGTGGATGCGGGGGAGCAGCTTGGCGTAGGCCTGCTCCGCTGTGGGCTGGTTGTCGGCATACCAATCCACGTAGGCAAGGCTCCAGAACACTGTCTGGTAGCCCAGTTCCTGAGCCAGTTTCAGGTTTTGCTCACTGTATTTCCCCTGCGGGGGCCGGTAGAAGTGGGACAATTCCTGCCCGGTGATCTCCTGATACAGCGCCGCCAGAGAATCCAGCTCCTTTTGGAAGCTGGCCTTGTCGGAAATGGCGGACATATCCGGATGGTGGTAGGTGTGGTTGCCTACGATGTGTCCCTCCGCCGCCATCCGGCGGACGATGTCCGGGGCGGATTCGATCATGTGGCCAACCACGAAGAAAGCCGCCGGAGCGCTGTGCTTTTTCAGCGCGTCTAAAATGGCCCCGGTGTTGCCGTTTTCGTAGCCGCAGTCAAAGGTGAGATAAATGACCTTCTGACTGGTGTCTCCCACATACCAGGCGTCATACTGGGTGAGAAAGTCCGCCGTGGCATTGCCGATGGGTGTTTCGTGCTCCGCAGGGAAGGACAGTCCCCAGTTATCGGCGGAGGCGGGAATGGCGGCATCGCTGGACGCGGACAGGGCGGCGGGGGAGCCTCGGCCCAGGATCCCCATCAGCGCCAGACAGGGCAGAAGCAGAAGACAGAAAATTTGCAGACGTTTGCGCATGGCGTTCCTCCTGAGAATGGATTTCCTTTAGTCTGCCCGAATGAAAACCCCTTCATACCCGGTTGCGAAACCCGGCGAAAGCTGTTATGATGTGGCAGTGAAAAATTCGCAGGATCCAAAGGAGAAACAAAATGGCAAAGAAACGGCGTACAACTCGAAAACCCGGCCGGAAGGAGGCTCTGGCAGTCATCGTTCTGGCGATGCTCGTGGGTCTGGCCCGGCAGATGCTGGCCCCCAGCTATGACCTGTCGAATATCCCGGATTATGACGGCACCAGCGCTTACGCCGTCATCGACCGGAATCAGCCCTCCTTTACGGAGAAGGAATACACCACCGATTCCTATGAGTATTACAGCGAGCTGGACAGTCTGGGCCGCTGCGGCGTCGCGGAGGCCTGCGTCGGCGTGGACCTGATGCCCACAGAAGAGCGGGAGAGCATCAGCAAGGTGAAGCCCACCGGCTGGGTGCAGCACCAATATGATTTTGTGGACGGCGGGAACCTCTATAACCGCTGCCACCTCATCGGCTTTCAGCTTACCGGCGAAAACGCCAACGAAAAAAATCTCATTACCGGTACCCGGTACATGAACGTGGAGGGGATGCTGCCCTTTGAGAATCAGGTGGCAGACTACGTGGCCTCCACAGGGAATCATGTGCTCTACCGGGTGACCCCCGCCTTTGCAGGCACAGAACTGGTGGCCCGAGGCGTGGAGATGGAGGCATATTCCGTGGAAGATCAGGGCCGGGGCGTCTGCTTTCATGTCTACTGCTACAACGTGCAGCCCGGTGTGGAGATCGACTATGCCACCGGGGAGAATTGGGAGGCATAATGGAACTTTGGAAGAATTTTGACCGGCTGGTGGTGTTCGATACGGAAACTACCGGAATTGAGTTCGGCCGGGACCGGATCATTGAGATCGGTGCTGTGGCGCTGGAAAACGGCGCGGAGCGGGGGGATTTCAACGCCCTTGTCCGCCTTCCGGCAGGACAGACGCTGCCGACCTTCATTACGGAGCTTACCGGCATTACGGACGAGCAGTTGGACCGGGAGGGCGTGGATGACCGTGCGGCGGCGGAGGGTTTCTGCCGTTTGCTGGAGGGAGCGGAGCAGCCTTTGCTGGTGGCCTATAACGCTCAGTTCGACCTGAATTTCCTCTACTACCTGCTGCAACCCTTGGGGTTGGTGTCCATTTTGCGAAAGCCCCGGTTTCTGGATGCTTTGACAGTGTACCGGGACCGGCGGGACTATCCACACAAGCTGTGCAACGCCATCGAAGCCTACGGCCTGACGGAAGCGGAAAACAGCCACCGGGCAGTGGATGACGCCCGGGCCACCGTCCTGCTTTTGGAGGCGATGGCGGCGGAGAAGGACGATCTGATGCGGTATATCGACTTGTTTGGCACCCATCCCAAGTACGGCATGAGCGGGAAAAAGATTGCCTCCGTGACCTACTGCCCCCAGCCCTATGACCGGCGTGCGCCGCTGTATGAGCTGGCTCATACAATGTGAAAAGTTTGTGAACATTTGAAGGAAATACTTGCAATATGACAACCTGTCGGGTATCATACCCGACAGGTTGTCATATTAGGAAGGGTATCCGGTTCCGCACAGGCTTTCTCAACGGGAGGAAGGGGTGTGCGCGGGGAAACCAGGAAGGTTTCACTGCGCCATTGAAATCATAAGTTTTTTGGGTGGTAACCCGAAAAACTTCAGGCCGCATGCGAACCATGCGGAACCTGTCAGGTATCATACCTGACAGGTTGTCATATTAGGAAGAGTATCCGGTTCCGCACAGGCTTTCTCGATGGGAGGAAGGGGTGTGCGGGACCCTGTCCCAGATATTAGGGAGATCATTACGGATCGAAAGGAGGCTGGCGGCTTGCCCAGCAGTACATTTTTGAATCTGGCACCGGAAAAGCAGGAAAAACTGCTGTCAGCGGCAGTCCGGGAATTTACGGAGCGGCCCTATAACGAGGCGTCCATCAACCGAATCGTCCGGGAGGCGGGAATTCCCCGTGGCAGCTTTTACATGTATTTCCGGGATAAGGAGGATCTGTTCCACTATCTGATGGAGGAGAGCATCAACGAGATGCTTATGGTGTTTGAGGAGGTGCTTCACAGTCAGGGTGGCGACATCTTCGCAGCCCTGCCGGCCATGTATGATCATCTTCGGAGCCGCCGGTCAGCGGACCGCAGTCTGGGGGGCATGGGTATGATGTCCGCCATCGTCAACCGCAACGACGGCTTGCAGAAGGGCGGCCTGCTGGAGTTTCTGGACCTGGATCACATTTTGAAGCGAATGGAGGGCTGCGTGAACCCAGATCTGCTGGACCTGCGGGAGCCGGAGGACCTGAACTGCATTCTGAGGATGCTCATTGTATTGATAGTCCCCATCATGTATAACGGCATTCGGCCTGAGCCCGACCCGGAGGACCGGGAAAAGCTGCAGCACGCATTGGAGATCCTGCGGCGGGGCATGGGGGCAAAGACCCACCCCGCACAGCGTTCATAAAGGAGTTGTCTATATGGAAGAACTGATGAAGAAAACGAAGGCGGGTCAGTCTGCGCCTGCGTCCGAAACGGAGCCGAAAAAGAAATTCGGCCTGCCCAAGAGCAAGAAAGCAAAAAAATGGATGAAAATTGCCATTGCCGCGGTGGTGATCGCCGCTGTGGCGGCAGGCTGCATGGCCAGGGCATCCAAAAAGGCAAACGCCTATCTCGGCGGCAGCTATCTGGTGGCTCAGGCCACCCGGCAGGATCTGACGCTGTCCGTTACTGGAACGGCGACCCTGAAGCCCGCAGATTCTTATAACGTCACCACTCTGATCTCCGGTGAGATCGAAAACGCACCCTTTGAGCTGGGCGATCTGGTGGATAAGGGGGATCTGTTGTTTGCCCTGAACAGCAGCGACGCCCAGAACAATGTGGACCGGGCAGAGCTCTCTGTGGCGCAGGCTCAAATAGCCTATCAGCAGGCCAAGGAGGCTCTGAACCCCATGGCTTCCATCAGCGGTACGATTCAGGAGCTGTATGTCCACAACGGCGACAGTGTGAACGCAGGTGCTCAGATCGCCAAGATCACCTCCAGTATGGACCTGTCCATCGATTTCCTGTTCCCCTACGCCAGCCCCACGGACTTCTATGCGGGTCAGGCGGCCACGGTGTATATCGGCAATTATGACGCCCCGGTGAGCGGCACGGTGGATTCCGTGTCCAACTCCACCAGCATTACCAGCAACGGCCTGTCCGCCGTCAGCGTCCGGGTGAAGCTGGCGAATCCCGGCGCTGTCTCGGATTCCTTCACGGCCTCTGCCCGGATCGGCAATTACGCCAGCTACGGCCAGACGCCCATCAATCTGGGCGGAGCTACCATTGTCTACGCCGGTGCCAGCGGCACCATTCAGGGCTTGAATAAGCTGGCGGGCAGCACCGTCAAGCAGGGGGAGCCCCTGTGCACTGTGGAGTCCGCCGATGCCCGGAACCGGGTGGAGAACGCCCGGCTGAGTCTGCAGAATGCGGAACTGGCGGCCTCTATGGCAGCGGACAGTCTGGATGATTACAACATCACCTCTCAGATCACCGGCACCGTGATCGAAAAGAATTTCAAGGCCGGTGACAAGGTGGAGGGTATGAACTCCGGCTCTCTGGCAGTGGTTTATGACATGAGCTACTTGAAGCTGGAAATGGCCGTGGATGAACTGGATATCGGCAAGGTGGAGGCGGGGCAGTCCGTCACCATCACTGCGGACGCGGTGGAAGGGCAGACCTTCACCGGTGTGGTGGATAACGTCAGCATCAACGGCACCACGGCGGGCGGCGCCACCAGCTATCCCGTGACCATCCTCATCAAGGATTACGGCGACCTCAAGCCGGGCATGAATGTCTCCGCAACCATCGAGGGCGACCGGGTCCCCAATGCCCTGTGCATCCCCGTGGACGCTGTGAACCGGGGCAACACCGTGACGATCCCCGGCCCCGGCGCCATGAACGCGGACAATACCGCCGTGGCGGATGTCTCCAAGCTGGAAACACGGGAAGTGACGCTGGGCAAGAGCGACGGTGATTTCATCGAGGTCACCGGCGGTCTGGAAGAGGGGGACACTGTCCTGATCCCCAACCAAAGCTCTAACATGATGGCCGAAATGATGGGGATGTAAGCCATGGAGCATCTCATTGAATTAAAAGACGTCTACAAGATCTACCACATGGGCGACGAGGACGTTCACGCCCTGGACGGCGTGAGCCTTACCATCGACAAGGGGGAGTTTGTAGCCATTGTGGGCCAGTCCGGTTCCGGCAAATCCCCCGCCATGAACATCATCGGCTGTCTGGATGTTCCCACCAGCGGTACCTACCATCTGGGGGGCGTGGACGTATCCACCATGGATGATGACCAGCAGGCGGAGATCCGGAACAAAATGCTGGGGTTCATCTTCCAGCAGTATAACCTGATCCCCAAACTGACCGTGCTGGAAAACGTGGAGCTGCCCCTGCTGTATGCCGGCGTGGGCGCGGAGGAGCGGAAGGAACGAGCAGTGGCGGCCCCGGGCCGAGGGGGTCTTGCCGAAAAGCAGAAAAACCTGCCCAGTCAGCTCTCCGGCGGTCAGCAGCAGCGGGTATCCATCGCAAGAGCGCTGGCGGGGAATCCCTCTGTCATTCTGGCGGATGAGCCCACCGGCGCGCTGGATTCCCGGACGGGCCGGGAGGTGCTGGGGTTCCTCCAGAAGCTGAATCAGGAGGGGGATACCGTGGTGCTCATCACCCATGACAACTCCATCGCTGTAAAGGCCAAGCGCATCGTCCGCCTTCAGGACGGCCGCATCATCTATGACGGTGACGCCTCCGATCCCGCCGCCGTGGTGCAGCCGGAGGAGACAGGCGCAGACGGGGAGGTGGGCGTATGAACTTTGCCCAATCCTTCAAGCTGGCGCTGAAATCTCTGAAAACCAGCAAGATGCGGGCGTTTCTCACCATGCTGGGTATCATCATCGGTGTCGGCGCCGTGATCGTGATTCTGTCTCTCGGCAACGGCATGACCAATATGATGAACAGCCAGTTTGAAAAAATGGGCTCCAATCTGATCCAGGTCATGACCTATGGCCGGGGGACCGGCGGCACCCGTGACGTGGATGTGGAGGATCTCTATGAACTGGTGGACAAATATCCCCAGTACCTCACCGGCGTGACCCCCTATGTTTCCGCTTCTGCCAAGGTGCGCTACCAGACGGATGACTATGACCGCACCTCGGTCTACGGCGTCAGCGAGGCGTTTTTCAAGGAAGACACCAAGGGCACCATGCAGGGGGAGACTCTTGCGGAGGGACGCTTCCTCAGCTACATCGACGTGGATCGGCATCAGAATGTCTGCGTCATCGGCGATTATCTGGCGCAGACCGCCTTTCGGGGCGACGCACTGGGTAAGACCATCTCTCTGAGCGGTGTGCCTTACACCGTCATCGGCGTGTTGAGTAAAAGCGGCGACAGCAGCGAGGGCAGCGCCGACGATGTGATCTACATCCCCTATGAAAACGCCCAGCGGATGGGCACTGGCACCATGATGATGGGCACCGGCGAAATGTTCCTGCTGACCTCCACCAGTCGGGATACGGCGTCTGCTGCCAAGGGTATTGTGGAAAAGCGACTGTATAAAACCTATCAGTCCTCGGACTACTACATGGTGATGACCTCTGCGGAAATGATGGATGCCATGAACACCATGATGAATACCATGATGATCGTACTGGTGGCCATCGCCGCCATTTCCCTGCTGGTGGGCGGTATCGGCATTATGAACATCATGCTGGTGTCCGTCACGGAACGGACAAGGGAGATCGGCATCCGAAAATCTCTGGGCGCCAAGCAGAAGGACATCCGGGGCCAGTTCGTCATTGAAGCGGGCACCACCTCCGCCGTGGGCGGGGTGCTGGGTATCGTATTCGGTTTGTTGCTGGCCAGAGCTGCCACCATTGCGGTGGGGGCCATCATGTCCAGTTCCATGAACGGCATCACCTTCAGCGCGGTGCCGACTCTTTCCGACATTGCTGTCAGCTTCGGCGTCAGCGTAGGCATCGGTGTTCTGTTCGGCTACCTGCCCGCCAACAAGGCGGCCAAGCTGAACCCCATCGACGCCCTGCGGTACGATTAAGATTGTATTATATGGAAAAACCTGCCGGAACAGTCCGTGGACTGCTCCGGCAGGTTTCTATGTAGTGCTGCAGATGGTAAATCCTATAAACCCAACCCGTGGACAGGGAAGAGAATGTCCTTTGCTATCGGTGTATAGAATAGCTTTTCTACCTCAGTGCGGTCATGGGTCCGTCCCAGGATCCACATGAGCTTGGCTACCACAGCCTCCGTGGTCATATCGTAGGCTTCCAAAACGCGGAGGTTTGCTTTCAGACTGTGTCCAACGTGGTAAACGCCTACGTCGCTGCCCTCACTGGGGACCTGAGTAGTAAGAACCACAAATTTGCCTTGTTCTATCCAGCTTTGTAGACAATCATAGAACCCGCCGTGCTCCGGCAGACCGCCGACTCCAAAGCTCTCGATGATCAGAGCATCATTCCGTTCCAGAAAAAAGTCGGCGGCAGAACGGTCCTGTCCCGGTGTCAGCTTCAAAAGGGCCACTTTATTATCCAAAGTGTCAGAAAAAGTAGGTGCAGTGGTACAGTCCTGGCGGATATACCGCAGCAGTACTCCATCCCGCAGAATCCCCAGATCCGGATAGTTGATGCTGGAAAATGCCTGAAAACTCTTTGTGCGGGTCTTGCGGGCCCGTGTGCCCAAAATCACGTGATTGTTGAACACGATAGACACTCCGGGGAGATCCGAGGCGGCACAGCGAAAAGCGTCCGTCATGTTGATCTTGGAATCTGTGGAATCAAATCCGATAGGCTTCTGTGCACCGGTGAGAATCACAGGTTTTGGACTGCCTTGGATCAGATAGCTGAGACCTGCGGCTGTATAAGCCATGGTGTCTGTACCATGGGTAATGACAAAGCCATCATAGCGGTCATAGTTTTCCCGGATGCACCGCACCATATCCAACCAATGCTCAGGACGCATGTTAGTGCTGTCCAGATTCAAAAGTTGTATACATTCTACATCGCAGATACTGGAGATGGCGGGGAGATGGTTCAATAACTGCTCAGAGGTCAACTCTGGGGCCAGGCCGTCTTCCGTGACATCAGAGGCAATGGTACCGCCGGTGCCGATCAATAAAATTTTTTTCATAAATTCTCGCCTTATCCCAAATCCCTGTGGTTCAGCGCCGCCAGTCCGAACCGGGCGGCCATGGTGACGCGCTGGCGGTCCTCTTCCGTCTGAGCCTGCGCCAGCTGCTGCTTTAAATCCCTCAGAAACAGGCCCCGGAGGGAGTCCTCCTCCGCTTTGGCCCACAGGTCCTCCGCCAGCCGGGTCCGGTCCCGCAGTTCCAATGCGTAGAACCGGTCCGCCAACGCCGCTTTCAGCGCGTCCGTATGGACGCCGCCCTCACCGGTCTCTCCGGTGAGCAGAATACGGTACAGGTCCTGTGCCGTGTCGGCGGGCAGCGCCGCCTCGATGGCGGCGCGGGGGTCCTGATCGGTGACGTCCACCGTCAAAATTTCATACCGCCGCCGGGCGAAGGGGACGAAGGTAAGGCTGACCTTGCCGGAATCGTCGATCGTGCCGGAATAAAAGCCTTTTTCCCCCAATTCGTCGAACCCCCGTCCCTCCGGGCAGCCCGGCCACGCGCAGACGGTGCCGCCATAGGTCAAAGGCTCCGTCCGCTTGTGGATGTGTCCCAGCGCCAGATAGGCAAGGCCGCTGGCGGCGATCTCCTCTTTGCGGATGGGATTGTACCGGGCCTCCGAGGGGTCGATCTCCCCGTGGAGCAGGCCGATATGGAGCTTCCCGTCGGCGGGGGCGGTGAAGCCAGTGAGGAAGCCGTCGGCTTGTTCCCGTGGGTAAAGGCCGCACCGTGGAGCGCCAGATTTTTTTCCGGCCATTCCATCGTTTCCAACCGGGGCTGGGTGAAAATGTGTACATTTTCTGGCCACTTTACCGTCAGGTAGGGGCTGCCGGGGCCGTACCAATCATGGTTGCCGGGGGCGATGTAGACCTGTGCCTCCATCTGCCCCAGAGCAGCGGAGAGTTCCTCTGCCGTGTCCCGGTAGGAGGCGGCGCTGTCAAAGAGGTCCCCCGCCAGCAGCACCAGATCAATGTTATTCTGGTTGACGTAGTTAGCCAGCCGCACCGGCAGCTCCCGGCTCTCCCGGCGGCGGGCGGCCGCCTGCCGGGGGGTCAGGGCGGCGAAGGCGCTGTCCAGATGGAAGTCCGCCGCGTGAATAAATCTCAGCATAAGCCCCTCAAGCTTCCTTTTCTTCCGGACGCCAGCCCTTTGCCACATCCACCCAGGAGACGAAGTTGGAGGAATACTTCTCCAATTCCTCGCAGGTCAGTTCAATGGCGCTGTTGCTGCTGCCGGCGGCGGGGAATACGGTCTCGAACCGCTTCAGGGAGATGTCCAGATAGGTTTTTACATTATCCGGCAAAGCGAAGGAGCACACGCCGCCGGGGTCATGGCCGATCATGGTATGGGCTTCCTCAAAGGTCAGCATTTTGGCCTTGGTGTGGAACTGGGCCTTGTAGCGGCTGTTGTCCACCTTGGCATCTCCCGCCACCACAATGATGATGGGTTCCTCTCCTACCTTGAAGCTCATAGACTTGGCGATCCGGGCGCCCTCCACGCCTACGGCCACCGCCGCCAGCTCCACCGTGGCGGAGGAAACGTCGAATTCCCGGATGCGGTCCTCAATGCCGAACTGCTTGAAATACTCTCTTACCTTTTGAATAGACATAGTGATTTCCTCTTTTTAGATTGATGTGACCGGAAGGTCATGAATGACCTCACTGTAAGGCTGGCCCCGCAGACAGGGGCGCAGCATGACCTCCACGGCAGTACTGATATTTTCCGGAAGGGCCTCCGTGGGGAACCAGCGGAGCCCGGCGTTTTTGTCCGGCTCCATGACGGCGGGTGTGCCGTCGTATTTCCGAATGACGAAACAGAGATCGTAATAGGTGCGGCCATCGCCCCCGGCAACCCGGTGGCACAGGTGGACAAATTCCATGTCGGCGGGGTCCACTGTGATACCCAGTTCCTCCAAACACTCCCGGGTCACGGCCTGACGGGCGGTTTCGTTTTCGTCCACATGGCCGCTGCCGGCAAAGTCCCAGCAGCCGTCCATATAGCCGGTGTTCTGCCGCAGGTGCAGCAGCACCTCCTGCCCGTTGGCCCCCTCCCGCAGCAAAATGGGGAACACGGCGGAATAGGAGCGGTAATGCTCAGGTCTTGTCATACAACGGCCTCCTTATCGAATGTCCACCCGCTCCACGGCGATGCAGAGGCCGGTGGCGCTGTCCAGTGTAAAAATAGCCCCCTGCAGCTTGCAGGGCCCATCCGGACTGCGGTAGCGCCCCGGCAGACCGCCCAAAAACGATTCCACCGACTGCGCGGACTCTACGCCCAGAACAGATTCGATGGGGCCGGTCATCCCCAGATCCGTGATATAGCCGGTGCCCTTGGGATAGACCCGCTCATCGGCAGTGGGGACATGGGTGTGGGTGCCCCACAGGGCACTGACCCGGCCGTCCAGATAGTAGCCCAGCGCCAGTTTTTCACTGGTGGCCTCCGCATGGAAATCCACCAGAGTAAAATCCGCAGTGCCCTGCTTCAGCAGCCGGTCCGCCATGGTAAAGGGGTTTTCGGCATTCCATTGCAGCGTACAGCGGCCAATGAGGTTCACCACGCGGAACCGCAGGCCATTGAGATCGAAAATCTCGCAGCCATGGCCCGGCATTCTGCCGGACAGGTTGGCGGGGCGCAGGAGCCACGGGGTCTCATCCAGCATACGGCCAATCTCCATTTTGCCGAAGGTGTGGTTGCCAAGGGTCACGGCGTCGGCTCCGGCGTCATAGACCCGCCACGCCTGCTTGCAGGTCAGACCCACGCCGGAGATGTTTTCCCCGTTGACCACGGTGAACGAAATGTTTTTCAGCTTCTGCAGGGGCCGCAGATGGCGTTCCAGATGGGCGAGACCTGCCTCGCCTACCACATCGCCCACAGCCAGAACGGAATAGAGCATGGAGTACCTCCGAATATATAGGATGAGGGATCAAATTAAAAATCACTTTATTTTATCGTATTCTCCGGCTGTTTGCAACCCACCGCCTATGGAAAGCCGCCGAAAGCGGGGGGCTTCGGACATCAAAAATTTTACAGAAGAGACGATTGGTTTATGGTTGCAATTCCAACGGCGGTTGCTTATAATGCTGATTGTAGCAATAAGACCCGCTGATTATGGAGGAAGCGCATATGGCAGTAAAACTGGAATTGTACCGGGTGTTCAAGGAGGTCGCGGAGACCGGCAACATCTCGGCGGCGGCAAAGAATTTGTATATTTCCCAATCGGCGGTGAGCCAATCTATTAAACAGTTGGAAACGGCCCTGCAGGCCCGGCTGTTTGCCCGCTCCCCCCGGGGCGTGACGCTGACGGGAGAGGGCCAGATGCTCTATCAGTATGTCCGCAACGCCTTGGGTCTGCTGGCTACCGGCGAGGACAAGCTCTCTCAGGCCCAGCAGCTGCTGTTGGGTACCCTGACCATCGGCGCCAGTGACACGGTGACGGGGCAGTTCCTGACGCCGTATCTGGACGAATTTCACCACCAGCACCCCGGCATCCGGCTGAAGATCGTCTCCGGCCGCAGCGCCAAGGTGGTGAGCATGCTTCGCTCCGGGGCGGTGGACATCGCCTTTGCCTCCTCTCCCAAGGACAGCACGCTGGAGACCTGGCCCTGCTTTACCACCCATTCCGTGTTCGTGGCGGGGAAGAATTACCACTGCGATTTCGACAAGATCCACACCCGGCAGGAGATGGCGGAATTTCCCCTGATCCTGCTGGAGCGGAAGGCCAGCTCCCGTGTTTTTCTGGAACAGGAGTTTTTGAAGGCCGGCGTTACCCTGACCCCGGAGATCGAGCTGTCCTCCCGGCAGCTTTTGGTGACGCTGGCGGGGATCGGTCTGGGCGTGGCTGGTGTGACGCTGGAATTCGTCCGGAAGGACCTGGAAAGCGGCGACATCCGTCTGCTGAAAACGGACTTCACGATTCCGGAGCGCAGCGTGGATATGTGTACCTTGAAGGAAGTGCCCCCCACGGCAGCAGCTACCGCATTTATGGAAATGGTGCGGAGGGGCATGTGAGACATGGAGACCTTTCTCTTTCTGTTTGAAATGCTGGGCACCATCGCCTTCGCCGCCTCCGGCGCGGTGCTGGGGGTCCGGAAGGGTCTGGACGTGTTCGGCGTCTGTATCCTTGGCCTGACCACCGCCTGCGGCGGCGGTATGGTGCGGGATGTGCTGCTGGGCAACACGCCCCCGGCGGCGTTTCAGAATCCGACGGCCTCTGCGGTGGCGGTGGTCACCTCATTGATCATGTTTCTCTCCGGCGTGCGGCACCTGCTGATGGGCAACCAGCGGCGCTATGACCTGTTCATGCTGCTAATGGACAGCGCGGGCCTGGGCATCTTCACGGTCATGGGCGTCCGCGTGGCGTGGAACTGCGTGGAAACGCCGTCCCTGTACCTGCTGGTGTTCGTCGGCGTACTCACCGGCGTGGGCGGCGGGCTGCTGCGGGATGTGATGGCCGGAGATATGCCCTATATTTTCGTGAAGCATATTTACGCCTGCGCCTCTCTCGTCGGCGCGGTGATCTGCGGGGTGCTGCGGCAGCCGGCAGGGGAGATGACGGCCATGCTGGTCGGTGCGGCGGCGGTGTTTGCCATCCGGTGTCTGTCGGCCCACTACCGGTGGAATCTGCCCCATCCCAACGCCTGAAAAAACGGCGAAACTTCCCGGATATGGCGCGAATTTCCTGTGAAAATCGACAGGATGCGCCCCTTGACAATCCAAAAGAGCCGTGCTATCATAATTCCATTCTGAAAAAAGGCTTGGAAAAGGACGCTGTCCGGGAAGAACTTCAGAGAGACGCTGTCATGGGCTGAAAGCAGCGTCAGCCAGAACCGGAACAGTCACCGCCTTGGAGCTGCCCGCCGATATGTAGGCCGGGACGGGACCTCCCGTTACAGAGGACACGAGCGGCACAATGCGCAAAAGGACTTTCGCTGGCGGGAAGGAAGAATGTGTGCAAGAAACCCAGGAAGGGTGTCTTGCATGATTTCAATTAGAAACTCCGAAGGAGTTTTTTACCCTGCTTGCACAGCGAAACAAATTTTGTTTTACTGTGCAAGCAGGGTGGAACCGTGGAGCTTTACGCCTCACCCCTGACCAAAACAGGGGTGAGGCGTTTTTGTTTTGCCCCAAGGGCGGAAAGACCGCCGCAGGAAAGGAGACATTACTATGTCTGAGGAAATCAAGGAATTCAGCTTTGAAAATGAGGAATACCGCCAGACTTACTGGCACACCTGCTCTCACATCATGGCGCAGGCCGTCAAGCGCCTGTGGCCCGAGGTGAAGCTGGCCATCGGCCCCTCCATCAAGGAGGGCTGGTACTACGATATGGATGCACCCTTTGCCTTTACCCCGGAGCACATGACCGAGATCGAGGCCGAGATGCGGAAGATCTGCAAGGAGAAGCTGAAGCTGGAGCGCTTCGAGCTGCCCCGCGAGGAAGCCATCAAGTTCATGGAGGAGAAGGGCGAGCCTTATAAGGTGGAGCTGATCCAGGATCTGCCGGAGGATGCTCCCATCTCCTTCTACAAGCAGGGGGAGTTCACCGACCTGTGCGCCGGCCCCCATCTGGACTCCACCGGCCGGGTGAAGGGCAACGCCATCAAGCTGCTGGCCTGCAACGCCGCCTACTGGCGGGGTGACTCCAACCGGGAGACCCTGCAGCGGATCTACGGCATCGCCTTCCCCAAGAAGGAGGAGCTGGACGCTTATCTGGAGCGCATCGAGGAGGCCAAGCGCCGGGATCACCGGAAGCTGGGCAAGGAACTGGGCCTGTTTGCTTTCCGGGATGAGGCCCCCGGCTTCCCCTTCTACCTGCCTAAGGGCATGGTGCTGAAGAACACCCTGATCGACTACTGGCGTCAGGTCCACAAGAAGTGGAACTATGTGGAGATCTCCACTCCTCAGATCATGAAGCGGACTCTGTGGGAGACCTCCGGCCACTGGGATCACTACAAGGATAATATGTATACCACCGTCATTGACGGCGAGGACTTTGCCATCAAGCCCATGAACTGCCCCGGCAGTATTCTGGTCTATGAGCTGGAACCCCATTCCTACCGAGACCTGCCCCTGCGGTACGGTGAGCTGGGCCTGGTCCACCGTCATGAGCTCTCCGGCGCGCTCCACGGCATGTTCCGTGTCCGCTGCTTCACTCAGGACGACGCCCACATCCTGCTGGCCAAGGACCAGATCAAGGATGAGGTCATCCGCATCGCCCGCCTGTTCGACGAGGTCTACTCTCTGTTTGGCCTGCCCTACAAGATCGAGCTGTCCACCATGCCCGAGGACCACATCGGCACCCGGGAGGATTGGGAGAAGGCAGAGAACGCTCTGGCCGACGCCATTACCTCCATCGGCAAGGAGTATGTGGTGAACCCCGGCGACGGCGCGTTCTACGGCCCCAAGCTGGACTTCCACATTCAGGACTCTCTGGGCCGTACCTGGCAGTGCGGCACCATTCAGCTGGACTATCAGCTGCCCGGCCGCTTTGATCTGGAGTATACCACCAGCGACGGCGGCAAGGACGTGCCCGTGATGATCCACCGTGTTGTGTTCGGCTCCATCGAGCGGTTCATCGGCATCATCACCGAGCACTTTGCCGGAGCCTTCCCCACATGGCTGGCTCCTGTTCAGGTGAAGATCCTGCCTGTCACCGACCGTGCGCTGGATTATGCCAAGGATCTGTCTGACGCATTGGACGGCCAGGGCTTCCGCGTGGAGGTGGATGACCGCAACGAGAAGATCGGCAAGAAGATCCGTGAGGCCACTCTGGAGAAGGTGCCCTATATGATCGTTGTGGGTGACCGGGATATGGAAAACAAGACGGTCTCCGTCCGTACCCGCGCCGGCGAGGATCTGGGCGCTATGAGCCTGGAGGACTTCACCGCCAAGCTGAAGGAAGTTGTAGACTCCAAGGTGCTTCAGTAAGTTGCTCTTAGTTAAACTGCACAAAACACGCCCCGCTGGTTTTTCTGGCGGGGCGTGTTTTTGCAAGACGGACATTTGTTTTGCAAGACATTTGCGGGAAAACGCAGAGAATAGCGTGAAAATGCAAGGCGAATACTTGAACATTGCAAAAAATCACCAAAAAGAGAAAATGACCCTTGCAAAATGAATGATATACATGTATACTATGCACATGCTTACGGAAACACCCTTGAAAAAAGCACCGGGCGTTTCCACCTAATTCAACTGTGAAAGAGGGATTTGGAATGAAAAAAGTGTTTTCTCTGATTCTGGCTCTGGGCCTCATCGCTTCTCTGACTGCCTGCGGCGGCGGTAACGCCTCCGGCAATGAGACTGGCGACAGCGCTCCCGCTGCTTCTACCGCGAAGCTGCGCTTCGTCACCGGCGGCGAGTCCGGCACCTACTATGCCTTCGGCTCCGTTATCGCCCAGCACGCCACCAACAATACCGATGTGTCTGTCACCGGTCTGGTTGGCAACGGCTCCAAGTCCAACGTGGAAGAGCTGGCAGATGGCAACGCAGAGCTGGCCTTCTGCCAGTCCGACGTGATGGCCTATGCCTATAACGGCACCAACCTCTTTGAGAGCCCCATCGACTGCTTCTCCACCGTGGCCGCCCTGTACATGGAGGATGTGCAGATCGTCACCACCGATCCCAGCATCAAGACCGTGGCTGACCTGGCTGGCAAGAACGTGTCTGTCGGCGCTGCCGGTTCCGGCGTGTACTTCAATGCTGTGGACATCCTGAGCGCTTATGGCCTGGGCGATCTGGACGCTGACGGCAAGTTCACCAAGATCAACGCCACCTATCAGAGCTTCGGCGACAGCGCTGACTCCCTGAAGGACGGCAAGATCGACGCCGCCTTCATCGTGGCCGGCGCCCCCACCACCGCTATCATGGATCTGTCCACTACCAAGGCTGCTTATCTGGTGTCTCTGGATGACGCCCATATCGACGAGCTGCTGGCCGCCTCTCCTTACTACACCAAGCACGTCATCCCCGCCGGTACCTACAACGGTCAGGACGAGGATGTGACCACCGTGGCTGTGGGTGCTGTGATCCTGGCCCGTGACGATGTATCTGAGGATGCTATCTATGCTCTGACGGCTGACATCTTCGACAACGCCCCCGATCTGATCAGCAGCCACGCCAAGTACGGCGAGCTGTCCACCGAGTTCGGCGCTTCCATCACCTCTGTGCCTTATCATCCCGGCGCTGCCAAGTACTTCGCCGAGAAGGGCTTCGATGTGGCAACCAAGTAAAGATCTGAACGGGATTTTTACAGCATCACCGCCATTTCCTTACCCATAAGTATGTCATTCAGGCTGCGGCGGAGAAATCCGCCGCAGCCGTGAGTGGTTCTAAAGAGAAGCACAGCTCTCCGGAACGGAAAGGAAGGGTGTGTGCGGGAAACCCATCAGGGGGTTCCTGCACCATTAAAATCAGCCTTTCCGGCGCGATGCGCCGGAAAGCTGCGGCGGAGAAATCCGCCGCAGCCGTGAGCGGTTCTAAAGAGAAGCACAGCTCTCCGGAACGGAAGAACAGAGCGCTTGCTGCGGACCTATTTACAAGAATTTACCCCGATCCCCGGTTGAGAAGGACAGAGATCCGCTGCCCCTGTCAACTGCGGATGTGAGAAAACGATCAAGGAGGAGACCATATGGGCCTGTTCAAGAAAAAAGACCCCATTGTTGAAGTGGAAAAGGCACTCGACCACGAGGTGCACGAGATGGAGCATGATATCCAGGCGGACGTGGATGCGGTCATGAAAAAGTATGACCGGGAATCCAACACCCGTATCTGGGAGGGGGCTCCGAAAATCGCCCTGCGGGTGCTGATGTCGGCCTTCTCAATCTATTGTATCCTGATGACCCTGTTCAGCAAGGCACTTCCGGAGCGGCGGCTGTCCCTGTTTCTGGGCTTTATCATCATCATCGGCTATCTGGTGTATCCCGCCAGAAAAGGTGCTGCCCGGGTGAACCATGTGCCCTGGTATGACTGGATCCTGATGGTTCTGGGCGCTGGCAGCTTCTTCTATTTTGCCATCAACGCTTTCTCCATCATTCAGTTGGCCACCAAGCTTCAACCCATCCACATCATCGTCGGTGCCATCGGTATTGTGGTACTGATCGAGCTGTGCCGCCGGTGCGTGGGCCTGCCCATTCTGGTGGTGCTGGGCCTGCTGCTGATCTACACGTTCTATAACCAGCTCAGCTGGGACCCCAGCTTCTACAAGGCGCTGAAGAACATCGTCTATAAGCTGTTTTACACCACCAGCGGCGTCATCGGTACGCCGGTAAGCGTCTGCTACACCTACATTGTGCTGTTCATCATCTTTGGCGCATTTCTGGAGCGCACCGGCATCGCCAACTTCTTCATCAGCTTCGCCAACCGTCTGGCGGGCTGGTCTTCCGGCGGCCCCGCCAAGGTGGCGGTCATTTCCTCCGCCCTGTGCGGCATGGTGTCCGGCTCCTCCGTGGGCAACACCGTGACCACCGGCTCCGTCACTATCCCCATGATGAAGAAAACCGGCTACAAGCCGGAGTTCGCCGGCGCGGTGGAGGCTGCCGCCTCTACCGGCGGTCAGATCATGCCCCCCATCATGGGTGCAGCAGCGTTTCTGATGGCAGAGTACATGAATATCCCCTATGCGAAGGTAGCTGTAAAGGCCATCCTTCCCGCCGTGCTGTACTTCACCGGCATTTTCATCGCCGTCCATCTGGAAGCCAAGAAGCTGGGACTGAAGGGTATGCCCAAGTCCGAGATGGTCTCCTGGGGCGAGCTTGCCAAGCGTGCCTATCTCATCATACCTCTGGCCCTGCTGATCTTCCTGGTTTCCTCCGGCAGCCGCACCATGCAGTTCTCCGCGGCGGTGTCCATTCTGGCCGCCATCGTGGTGGGCTTCCTGAACAAGGAGGAGCGGCTGACCTTCGGTAAAATCGTGGAGGCGCTGGAGGCCGGTGCCAAGGGCGCCATCACCGTGGCTGTGGCCTGCGCCATGGCCGGTATGATCGCCGGCTGCATCACCGTCACCGGTCTTGCTTCCATCCTTATCAATGCCATCGTGCAGATGGCAGGCGACGCTACCATGATCGGCCTGCTGCTGACGATGATCTGCTGCATCATTCTGGGCATGGGCGTTCCTACCACCGCCAACTACTGCATCATGGCTTCCACCTGCGCCCCCATTCTGGTGCAGATGGGCTTCCCCCTGGTGGCGGCTCACTTCTTCGTGTTCTACTTCGGCATCGTGGCGGACATTACGCCTCCGGTGGCTCTGGCTGCCTATGCCGGCGCCGCCATTGCCAAGGCCAACCCTATGAAAACCGGCATCAACGCCACCAAGCTGGCCATCGCAGCCTTTATCGTGCCATACATTTTTGCCTACAGCCCCGCTATGCTGTTTGACAATGTGAGCAGCGCATTTGAAGTGGTGCAGATCGTAGTCAGCGCCCTCATCGGCCTGTTCGGCGTGGCTGCGGCTTTGAACGGCTTCGTCTATAAGAAGATCCCCATGCTGTTCCGTCTGGCAATGGCTGCCGGTGGTCTGTGCATGATGATCCCCGGCACCGCATCGGATGTGGTTGGCCTCGTGATGGTCGGCGGCATCGTGCTGATCCAGCGCATGAGCGCCCGGCGGCTGGCTGCCTGATCTCCCGGATCCAACAAAAAATGACCGCACTGCCCGCAGCATCCGGGCGGTGCGGTCTGCTGTTATCAAAAAGTTTTTGCAAAAAAGGAAACCTTTTCGCGGCTGAATCCGTCTATTACAAATGAAAGCGGTTTTGATGGAATTTGTTACTGTTTTGTTGTTGATTTACCCTATTGGCTATATTAACATCAGTGAGCGAAGGTGAATATGCCTGTCGGCAGCCCTGTTTGGGCGCTGACAGCACTGGATCGGAAACAAGCGGGCCTCGGCCCGGAGAATCGTAAAAGGAGAATATGTCATGGCAGAGATCATGGAAGAGAAAAAGGAACTGACCCCGGCTGAGACAGCCGCTCCGGCGTCACCGGAGATCCCAGCGAAAAAGCCGGAAAAAAGCACGGCAGACAAGAAAAAGCGGCGGCGTACGATCCGGCGGATCGTTGCGCTGGTGGTCGTGGCCGCCCTGATCGCAGGCGGCGTGAAATTCTTCAAAAAGAAGGACGGCAGCAGCGAAGTGGGCACCGCCATGGTGTCCTACGGTGCCATCAGCTCCGAGGTGGACGGCAGCGGTCTGGTAAAGGCCAAGACCAGCGAAACCATCAGCCTGACCACTGCGGGCACGGTGATGGATGTATTCGTGGAGGAGGGACAGAAAGTGGAGCAGGGGGACCCCCTGTTTACCATTGATTCCCCCAATGCTGCCACGGAGGTCCAGAAGGCCCGCGATGTGGTTGAGGGCTATCAGAAGCAGATCAATACGCTGCAAAAGGACATTGCGGGGCTGAATCTTTCTCCGTCCTACGCCGGAAAACTGATGGATGTTGTGACACTGAACCCCGGCGACGAGATTAGCAAGGGCACCAAGGTCGCCGTCCTCGCGGACGATACCCGGATGCGGCTGGAGCAGTATTACAGCTACGCCTACGCCGGGGAGATGAAGGCGGGGCAGAAGGTGCAGGTCTCCATCCCTGCGCTGATGACCACCGTGGAGGGCACCGTGGAGGCAGTCCACATGGTCAGCCGCATCACGCCGGAGGGTTCTAAGCTGTTTTCCGCCGAGATCGTGATCCCCAACGAGGGCGTGCTGGCCAAGGATATGGTGGCTACTGCCACTACGATTGTGAACGGCGATACCGTGTATCCCTACGAAGCCGCTAAGCTGCAATATTACCGGGTGGGAGATTTGAACTCCACCGTCAGCGGCACGGTGATCTCCAGTAATCTGGTGGACTATCTCGCCGTAACGCCCGGTCAGGTTCTGGTGCGGATCGACGGCGAGGACAGCGAGACGGAGATCTTCACCGCACAGCAGAATCTGGAAGAGGCCCAGAAGAAGCTGGAGGCCGCCCAGAAGAATCTGGACAACTGCAATGCGGTGGCTCCCATTTCCGGCCAGGTCATCGGCCTGTCTGTGACTCCGGGCCAGGAGCTCCAAGCCAACAGCACCCTGGTGACCATCTCCGATACCTCCACCGTGATCATCAGCGCCACCGTGGACGAGCGGAACATCAGTTACATCAAGACCGGTATGTCCGTGAACCTGGACCAGTGGGGCACCAGCGCCTTCGGCACGGTGGAGACCGTGAGCCTTTCCAGCACTGTGAATAACGGCGTGGCCTCCTATCCCATCACCATCTCCGCGGACAACACGGACGGCAACCTGCAAGTCAACAGCTATGTGAACTATCAGATCCAGGCCAGCCAGAACGACAACTGCCTGATGGTGCCCATCCAGGCGGTGCGTACCGTGGGGCTGGAGGATGGTTCTTCCGCCACCGTGGTCTATGTGCAGGCAGACAGCCGGCCGGACAACGCGCTGGAGCTGCCCTATCAGGACGAGGAGATCCCCAGCGGCTTCTATCCCGTTCAGGTGGAGATCGGTATTCAGGATACATATAACGTGGAGATCAAGTCCGGCGTAAATGACGGCGACACCGTCTTTACCCAGATGATAACCGATCAGGCGTGGGGTTAAGCCATGGCGAAACTGATCGAACTGCGGGACGTCTATAAGATCTACGGCGAGGGCCTTGAGAGCGAGGTCCGGGCCCTGGACGGCGTTTCGCTGGATATTGAAAAGGGCGAGTTCGTGGCGGTGGTGGGACAGTCCGGCTCCGGCAAGTCCACTATGATGAATGTGCTGGGCTGTCTGGACATCCCCACCCGGGGCACTTACCGTCTGGACGGCGTGGACGTCCGGGAGCTTTCCGACAAGGAGCTCTCCCGCATCCGCAACAAGCAGATCGGGTTCATTTTCCAGCAGTACAACCTGATCCAGAACCTGACGGTGCTGGAAAACGTGGAGTTGCCGCTGATCTATCAGGGCATCGATCCCATTGACCGGCGGGAGCTGGCGATCCAGGCGCTGGATCGTGTGGGTCTTGCGGACCGGGCGCAGCATAAGCCTACCCAGATGTCCGGCGGCCAGCAGCAGCGTGTGGCCATCGCCCGGGCCATTTCCACCCATCCGCCCATCATCATGGCGGATGAGCCTACCGGCGCATTGGATTCCCGGACGGGCCACGAGGTGCTGGGCTTCCTCCAGCAGTTGAACAAGGAGGGCAGCACCGTCATTCTCATCACCCATGACAACGGGATCGCCGCCACGGCCCGGCGCATTGTGCGGATCGCGGACGGAAAGATCATCGAGGATCACCCACAGGAGGTGGATTGGTATTGAACATCGGGCAGGCATTTAAGATGGCCTGGCGGTCCATCTGCGGGAAAAAAGGCCGCAGCGCCTTGACCATTCTCTCTATTTTCATCGGTATTGCCGCCGTTATGACCATCGTCTCCACCATGGAGGGTATGAAGGCCAAAACCATGGAGCAGTTTGCCGCCATGGGCGCCAACCGCATTGAAGTGAGCGTGTATGCGTATACGTATGACGAGGACGGCAACTCTATCAGCAAGGACTATTTTACCGGATTGTACCGCTTTTGCTCCGGACTGAAGGAGTCCATTATTGGCATTACCCCCAAGGGCTCATCCAACGCTACGGTGGTATACGGTACGAAAAACAGCTCCACAATGGAGTGGAAATATGACCAGCAGTACAACGTGGTCAGCGGTCCCCCGCAGATCTACTACGGCTCCGACCAGTACAGCGCCTGCAACAATCTGGCAATCGCAAAGGGCAGAGACCTTGCGTGGCTGGACTGCGAGAAATACAATCAGATCTGCGTGCTGGGCGCGCAGGCGGCGCGGGTCTTTTTCGGCAGCGCCAACCCTGTGGGACAGATCATGAAGGTCAACGGCAACAACTTTGAAGTGGTGGGCGTGTATGGCGCCCGCGTGGAGCCAGATACCCCTTCCGCTTACCAGACGGATAACTTTATGATCCTTCCCTACACCGCTACCCGGCTGCTGGGGGATACGGCCCCCACAGAATTTTTGGTAAAGGCCAAGGATGACGCCAGCATGAAAACCGCCATCACCGAGATCGGCGGGTACCTCTCCGGCGTGGTAGATCAGAGTATGGGTGGCTATCAGGTGCAGAAGGAAGGCTACTGGCAGGATTATCAGAACCAGCAGCTGACTATGATCTCTCTGGTGCTGGGCGGCATCGCCGCCATCTCCCTGCTGGTGGGCGGCATCGGTATCATGAACATCATGCTGGTGACGGTGACGGAGCGGACCCGGGAGATCGGTATCCGCCGGAGCCTTGGCGCACAGCGGAGCAGCATCGTGGCCCAGTTCCTCATCGAATCCGGTATGCTCTGCGGCATGGGCGGCATTGTGGGCATTATCTTCGGCACCATCGGCAGTCTGGCTTTGGGCAAGATTTTGTTCCAGATGACCATTTTCCCCGCCACTTGGGTGACGCTGGCGGCCTTTGGCCTGTCGGTAGCTCTGGGCGTGCTGTTTGGCAGCTATCCGGCGGCAAAAGCATCGAAACTCCAGCCTGTGGAAGCCCTGCGGGCGGATTAAAGGAGAGAGACTTATGAAAAAACGAATTTTGACCTGGCTGCTGGCGATCAGCATGCTGGGCTCCCTGCTGACGGTGCCTGCCGGGGCGGCGGCTGTCACCAAATTTTCCGATGTCAGCGACAGCTACACCGCCACCGCCGTGGAATCTCTGCGGCTCATGGGCGTGCTGGACGGCTACGGCGACGGCACCTTCCGTCCGGACACCGTCCTGAACCGGGCGCAGTTCTGCAAGATGGCGGTCTACGCCATGGACGGCAGCGGCGAGCTGGGGCGGTATTCCACCGTCACCATTTTCCCGGACGTGAAGCCCTCTCACTGGGCGTCCGCCTACATCAACATGGCATCGAAGAAGGGGATCATTTCCGGCTTTGCCGACGGTAAGTTCAAGCCCAGCCAGACTGTGACTGCCGGACAGGCGGTGACGATCCTCATGCGGGGCCTTGGCTACAAGGACGAGGACATGGGCGGCGTGTGGCCCCAGAGCTACATGGCGGAGGCCCAGACCAACGGCCTTTTGAAGTCCACCGGTATCACCTCCGCCTACGCGGGCCTGACCCGCGCACAGGCGGCCCGGCTGTTCCTGAACCTCTTTGAGGCCAAGCACGGCAAGGGCGATGCCCTGTTCAGCTACAAAGTGGGCGAGGAGGTCTACCTTACCGCCGTGGACGGCGGTCAGGGCACGATGACTGCCGGCGGTAAGTCATATACCATGGCGCATCCCGTTGCCTCCACCAGCCTCATCGGCTCCAAGGGCAAGGCGGTCCTCAACAGCGCCGGCGAGATTCTGACCTTCCTGCCCATCACCGGCAGCAATGGCGTTTCCAATGCGGCGGTCATCATCAGTGCCAACGGCTCTGTTGCCGGACTGGATTCTCTGGCGGGCAGCACCAGCTACAACATTTACAAGAACGGTTCTCCTGCCACAGCGGCAGACCTCAAACGGTATGATGTTGCGACCTACGCCTCCGCCACCAATTCCATCATCATCAGCGACACCCGGGTGTCCACCTACTACGAGGACTGCAAGCCCTCTCCCAGCAATCCCGCTACCATTACAGTGCTGGGCGGCAAGGAACTGAATGTTCTGCCCACAGCGGCGGATTCCCTGTCCAAGCTGAAGCCTGGCAAGCAGATCGTCCTTCTGCTGACGGCGGACGGTCAGGTGGCCGGTGCCGAGGATGCCAACAATACCGGTGCCCGGGGCAATGCCATGGCGGTGGTGTCCGAAAAGGGTGATGTGCAGTTGGTCTGCGGCGGTGCGCTGCTGAACATCGGCACAGCGAGCGAATACGCCGGTCAGGTAGTGTCGGTGTATGCCGACAAGAGCGGCCTGAAGCTCAACAAGATTTCCGGCGGTGTCGGCGGTGACCTGCTTCCCAAGGAAGGTACGCTGGGCGGCAGAAAGCTGGCGGACAACGTTATGCTCTTTGACGGCGGCAGACAGATCGCCCTCAGCGAGCTGAGCCAGACCGGCGTCAACTCCGGCCGTATCTCTTACGCCCGGACAAACTGGGCCGGTCAGGTGGACTTGATCGTGCTGAATAACGGCCTTGCAGGCGATATGATTTTTGGCCGTGCGATTGTGGACAGCAAGTATGATCCGACAACCGGCAAGGAGACTGACCGCAAGATCACGATCGTTTGCAGTGATACAGAAAAATATACGGTTTATAGCGGTAACAGTGTCAGCACTGGTGCTTTTGTGGCTGCAAGTATCAAAAAGAGCGTGAATGGCAACCTCATGTTCACCAGCTTTGCTACCATGAGCAAGCTGAGCAACGTCTCTTCCAGTGCCTGGATCGGCAAGACGGCAGTGAACTTCGGCAGCCGGACCTACGAGGTCCCCTCCAATGTTCAGTGCTACAACGATGACACTGGCAAGTGGATGACGCTGGATGATGCCAAAGCCTACGGCGGCACCATGAACCTCTATGTTTATGACGGCGTGGTCCGCATCGTGGAGATCAAGGCGTAAAAAAACCTGTGGCCTGAC
>ENA-ORRW01000709-ORRW01000709.1-human-gut-metagenome-genome-assembly--contig:-NODE-709-length-36968-cov-3.976214_pt1 | contig 36968 bp, 34 predicted proteins | sample MGYA00242183_ERZ509150 | MGnify/ENA primary metagenome ERZ509150 (study PRJEB26280, sample SAMEA2338639) | human gut metagenome | biome: human gut; feature: human-associated habitat; material: faeces... | reverse complement strand
TAAACGGGGATCGTCATTCCTGCGTATAGAGGAAAGGCTCTTTAACGTTATTTCTATATCTTTATATTGTTCAGATTGGTTATAGCAAATGGAAGTGATATATGATAAATAAAAAGCATCCTTTGGGCGCAGTGATAACAATTTTTTATATAGTTTATTATGAAGCTTCGGATAATCCTGCTGCTTTAATCCGTCAAACATTACCCGGATTCGAAACGTGATTGGATCATATAAAATTTCCCGGCATATCTGAGAGGACAAAAAAGAATTTGTTATTTCTTCAGGCAACATATGCAGTTCTTCAGGTGATGTATGCTGCTTTTCAAGTAACATGTGTGGCTCTGGCATATAGCTGGGCAGGTATCCGAGACGTTCACGAATCTTATGATTGTGAAGAATCGCGGGGCGCCGAATCAGGCGAATGTATTGTTCTATCCACGCATCAGAGAGTTTTCCGGATGATGTTCGAAAATCATCCTGCCAGCAAAAGGCGGGGCCGATATCTGTTTTAGGATTGATAAAACAGGAGTCAATGATTCCATCTGTCAGCACATCGCTGTATTCAAAAATTCCCATCATATAAGTAAAAGGCAAATCTAAAAAGGACGAGGCAAACAGAAGCAGGAAAGAACGCTTTTCTATGATTTTGTTTTTGGCCTGTTTTTTTTGCGGTCTGTTAGATTCAGGATGTAACCAATTTTCACGAATTCTTCGAAGCGTAATGGCCGTGCATTTTAGGTTTTCCTGGAAATCCGAAAAGTGGTCTCTATTTTCATCATCGTTATATTCGTTCAGTTTTTTCCAGAAATAAGTTTCATCCAGATCGGGTTCCATTTCTGAATTAAAGTTTGCTTCCAGCTCCAGAACAGCACGAATATCGGAATTTAAAGGGGTTTCATAATGAATGTCTGGGATAGCCGCTGTTTTTTTCAGATATCGGGATCGATATTCAAATTCTGTGTGGATGAGCATACTGAAGCGGTAGTCATACGTCATGCAATTCATAATATTCTCCTATTTGTACAAATACGTTTTAAATTACCGGAAATGAGCGTGGATTTGGCTGGTTTGATCTGATAGGCTGATTATATAGGAACCACGAAATCCGGATTGTATTATTTTATTGTAATAGAAGAAATGTATTTGTCAATAAGAATACGCATTTAAAATGGGAGGACAAGATATGGCATTACGTGATGAACTGGGAATTCGGATGAAAAACTTTTATGAATCAGTTCCGAAAACAAAGCTGCTGCGGCGGACACCGGTGGCGATCCGGATTGATGGGAAAGCATTTCACAGTTTTACCAGAGGTATGAAAAAACCATTTGACTTTATCTTGATTGAAAGTATGCAGAAGACAATGCAGTATCTGTGCGAGAATATTCAGGGCTGTGTTCTTGGATACACACAGTCAGATGAAATCACGCTGCTTTTGATTGACTATAAAAGGCTTAATTCAGACGCATGGTTTGATTATGAGGTGCAGAAAATGTGTTCCATTGCGGCAAGTATGACGACGATGGCGTTCAACCGGTATTTTGCGGAGGCAGCTGCAGCAGCAATGGAAGACGGAGTGTATGCGGAAGCCCTGCAGAAAGCGGTTCAGAAAGGGGCGATGTTTGATGCCCGCTGCTTTAATGTTCCTAAGGAGGAGACAGCAAATTTGATTTACTGGAGACAGCTGGATGCAGCCAGAAATTCAGTTCAGATGGTGGGACAGGCGAGCTTTTCTCATAAGCAGCTGCAGGGAAAATCATGCGAGCAGATTCAGGATATGCTAATGCAGGAAAAAATGTTTAATTGGAATGAACTTGAAACCTGTTTGAAGCGGGGAAGCTGCTGTGTACGGAAAGAAAATGCAGAAGCGGGGAAATCTAACTGGATTATCGACAGGGAGATACCGCAGTTTAAAGGGGATGGAAGGGGGTATATTGAAAAGAGAATTTTTGTGGGGGAAAGCTGACTAACTGGGATAAACATTGAAGTGGAGAGGAATGATTATGAGAGAAATACTGGTGATAAATGCTTTAAATGAAAGAGATCTGCTGCGCGATAGGATTTTTCAACAGATTGGAAAAATGCGTTTTGTAGATTATAAAAAGCAATGCGAAGAACGCACTGCCGAGATGCTGATGGAAGAAAAAGCGTTTTGCGAAAAAGTAAAGAGTGATTTCCAGAGTTTCCAAGATTTGATTCGCAATTACGATGAGATTGATGCGGCGATTGTGGCGAGTAATGCGACAACGATTATTAAAACAAAATATGGTGAATATACCGTAGCGGCGGCGATTGCACAGAAGCAGAGATTAAAAGTGTCTTCTGAACGGGAAAACATCCGCAGAACGCCGCTTTTTGATGACAGCCGTACGATAAAAGGAGATTTTGAGACCGAGGCAATCCAGCTTATGCAGAATCAGATGGTAGAGGTGATGGAAAAAGTAAAAAAAGCCCAGACATCTTTGGAGGCATCTGCAGAGGAAATGCGGAACAGTATTCTGGGCAGTGACAAGGCGAAGAAAGATGCGGCGTCGATGGCTGTGGTAGATGAATATTTAAAGACAAACCGCTATAAGCTAGTGGATCCGTTGAATCTCACAGAGAAGCTGGCGCAGATGAAAACGGACAGAGATGCTCTCTATAGTGAATTAGATACGGCCATTAAGATTTCTAATGCGACCACTAAAATTCAGGTGAATTTCTAACGAATTTATGCCTGTACAGCGAAAATCTCAAACTTTAGTCTCCCCGCTGCAGGGATTATGCAGCCCAAATAAAACATAAGATTAGGGATCTTATAATGTGAGCTCGTGGTGAGCACTCGACTTTTTAATCGAGGTGGTTGGTTCGATTCCAATACATTCCATTGATTTCTTTTTCTGGATTTGTTTTTTATGAGGGCTGGTGATTGATTGGCTGATTGATTCTGTCGTTGATATTGGATTGTTGATTATTGGTAAAAATCCGGGGGAACGGTTGAATGCACGACTAAACTGGCTGCAGATGATCCGCCCGGCTGCTGTGCAGGCATATTTTTTAAGTCGAACAAGAAAACGAAAAATCGGGAAGAATATTTCTGGTTTTTCGTTTTTTTGTTGTAGAGCATTTAAAATGGTGAGAGAAAGGCTGGGTAGAAAATACCACCGGACATTTGATTTGAATTATCAGTTAATAGTATGGCTGGCGGAAAAAGAGCCAGTAAGTTATTTGTACAAAGTATCTGATATTTAATGGAAATGAGCGTGGAAACACACCGGTTTGTTGAGTAAACTGGTTGTATAGCAGATAGATGAAAAACAGATAGAACAAAGCTGGGATATAAAAGGAAGGAATTGCTTATGTGGGGAAATAATACACAGGATAATAAAAAGGGTGAGGAAATTATAAAGACGCCGAATTTGATTTTGAAACCAAGTGATCAGGCACGTGATATAGAGCCTTTCTTAAACATGCTGAGGAGAGATGGCAATTTTCAGCTTTTTACAGGAGCGAAGTGTACGGAAGAAGAATTAAAAGGATTTTCCAGATATTTTGAAAGGTCATACAGTAAAAAATGCTTTTCAGTTTTTGAAAGAGAAGATCCGGAGCATTTTATTGGATATGTGGGGGTGCATAGAGAATTTAGGTTTACAGGCAGCAAGATAGAAATTGAGTTTTATATTTCCAAAGACTATCGTAATAAAGGTTATGCTACGGAAGCCGGAAGGGCACTTTTATACCAGCTTATGGAAGGCAATTTGGGGGATCAGGGAGAGAAATTCAAAACGGGGCAGGTCTTTGCTAAAACACTTTCGCGGAATAGAGCGAGTATCCGGGTGCTGAAAAAACTTGGTTTTGAAAAAATCAATGAAGACTATGCGGCCTTTTTGAGCGAGTTTGTGGATTGGCAGGATTCGGAGAATTGTCAGGAACTTGTATCGGAGTATTGCCTGGATTGGATGCTGAAAGAGAAAAAGGGAAGACATAAAATGAATTGGAATCAAAGAGGAAAAATTTTATTTTCAGAAGCGTGGTTTAAAAATAAGGAAAAATTTCGAAATTATCTGCAAACTCATCAGCAGGAAGAGTATGCAGAGGAATATATAGATCTTCTTAAGGCACTGATAGAGGTGGTAATTAATCCGGAATTAGAAGAAAAATTAAGAATTGATTATATAGTCGAAGCGGATCAAGATGGTTATCAGGGCGAAAAAATATGGCTGATCCCTTATGATTTATTCTCATGTCCAGAAAAATATATCTGGACGCATACATATTATGGGTCTTGCGCCGGTTGCGATACGTTGAAGGGAATTGCACATTATGATTATGGATATCCAACGCGCGAGCAGGTAGAAGAATATTTGACCCTGGCCCTGCATCTTCTTCAGCGCATGAAGCCACTTATGACGCGGGAAGAGGAAGAATGGGAGGAACGGATGGACAAGGCATTGTATTCTGGACAGGGAGAAAAGATGATGCAGCAGTTGAGATTGATTGCCTCAAAATAAATCAAAATAAAAAAATTATTTTGAGAGGATTTCTCTCCAGTTGTACATATGCAAGATAATATACTTAAAATGAGCGTGGAAAAGGTGCTTTTTGTCTGTTAAACTGAGCATATATCCGATAGATGAGAGGAAAAAGTATAGGCAGTCAGGAAATTTGGATAGGTTTGTATACCTTAAGAAGCCGGGGAGGAATCTTTATGAAGGAAATCAAAACACGTCATTTAATTCTGTGGGGAGGAACAGAATATGAAGTGGATGCATTTATGAAAATGCTCAGAGATGAGGGCGATTTCGAATGGTTCACTGGAATCGAGTATTCTGAGGCGGGGATGAAGGAATTTGAGGAGTGTTTCAAATGGAGGCACCAGAATTATACACCGGGAAAACGCTTTTTTATTTTTAGAAAAGAGGATCTGGATCATATCATTGGGTATGTGGATATTCAGATAGAATGTAAATGGCCAGATTCTAAGGTTAAGATTGAATTGGAAATATACATTTCCGCAAAATTTCGAAGAAAGGGATATGGGAGTGAAGTGGCCAGAGAAATGCTATGGCAGCTTTTTGAGCATGAAACCTGGGTTCAAAATAAGCAAATGTTTGCCAGAACATTGTCAGATAATTATGCAGCCATAAATTTCTTGAAAAAACTGGGGTTCCAGAAAGTAGATGAGGATTACGCAGCCTTTATCAGTGGATTTGTGGATTGGTCTGATAGCTGCCAGAAACCTGTATCAGAGTATCGTCTGGACTGGGAACAGGAGATAGGCTGGAAAAAAGAAGAGAATAAAAGACTCTGGAAATCGCAGAGGAAAATCATGTATGCTGAATCTTGGTTCAGGCATAAGGAAGAATTAAGGAAATATTTGCAGACGCATGAGCAGATGGAATATGCAAAAGATTATATCGATCTCCTGAAGGTACTTATACAAATAGTGATCAATCCAGATGAGGAGGAACGACCATTAAAAATTGAACAGATTATAGAGATTGATAAGGGGTGCTATGGAGGAGAGAAAGTTTGGCTGATTCCACAAGAGGAAGAACCAGATGTACGGGACTTTATAGTAACATACATGGCATACGGCACTTGCTCTGGATGCGATCTATTAGAAGGCATAATTTCCAATAGTGATATGGTCACAGATTTTGCAAACGAAAAGCAGATAAATGATTACATGCTTTTAGCGCTTCATTTGCTGCAGCGGATGAGACGGTTACTGAGCGTTGAGGATTTTGAATTGGATGAGAGATTTACGAAAGCGCTGTATAGAGGGAAAGAGGAGGCAATGTTAAAGCAGCTGGAAGAGATAGCTGGGAACTAAAAATAGATGTGTGCTGCAGCCTAAGGCCTGCGGCACACAAACATACTTATAATATTTGAAAAATCATGGAGGAGAAAGATGGGATCTGAAAAACAGAGAAGAGGAAGTAGAAAAATGATTTACTATAATCAGAATAAATTAAAGAGTATATTACAATATCTGACAGATATAAAGCCCTATATTGCGGACTCAGAGAAGGAAGAATTTGAAAAGCGAATGAAGCTATATAATAGATGGCTGGCAGGAGAAGCAAAGAAGTCAGAGTCAGCACTGAAGGAATTTATAGAATTTGCTTGTAAGTATTTAGAGCAATATGGAGAAATGGAAGAAGGCAAATTTAATACAGAACAGCTTTCGATAAAGGCTTTAAGGGAAAATTACCTGTGCGAAATGATTGCCGCAGCTTTCTATTTACTGTCCGTATCGACCGGTAACATGAAGAAAGAGAGGGATAGAGAAAAAGATAAAGCACTTGCAACGATTTCTGAGAAAATTCGTGAAACTTTACGGGAGGCAGCAGAAGAGGAGTGGAGTGTGTATTATATATGCGAGGAAGAAGATGTCTATAAGATTTATTTTCCGTACCTTCAGTACATATGCAATTCATATGAAGAAACATCAAGAAGGTTAAGTGCCTATGAGCTTGAAGCTTATGTAAGCGGTGATTACGAAGCAGGCACAGAGGAGTGGAAAACGGAGGTATGCGAGTATATAGAGGATGGCGGGCTCTTGCACGATGAATTAAGCGAGGCAGGAATGGCCGGTGAGGAGTTAATTGAAAAAGAAGAGGAACTTACAGAACGACTCTATGAATCTGAGTGGATTCCATATGAGGACACCGGTATGTTTGAAAAAGGCTTTTTCTCTGTAAATTCTGAGGAGGATTTCATCCTTTTTCGAATTATACTTACATCGGTTGTGAAGGACTTTTTTAGAAAAATATATGATATAAAAGAGGAAAAATTTTTGCGGGAAAGGGTTGAAGCAGAGGTGAAAGAAGAGGGGGAGGAAAGTCATTATAAAAAACATAATACTGTATTTATCAATAAGGAATGTATGAAAAACAGACTGCGAGAGTATAGTGCAGAAGGTCTCAAAAAGCTGGGAAAACAAGTGGGGACTTCAAGGTCGAAGCTGTATCAGAGCCGGAATGATGGAATGATGAAGACGCGGGTTGCAGAAAATCTGGAGCAGGTGTTCAAGACATCTTTGGAAGATCCGGAATGGACCGAGAGGTTTGAGAGAAATCTGGATGAGTTTTCAGAGATTGAACGCTTTGCTGAAGAGTCAAGGTTGTCTGAGCATGCCTATCGACAAGCGGAAAAATATTTGAAAAAACTGCTGGCCGAAACATATAAAATCAATCAGGATATCGCGGGTAAGTCAGAATTGGAAAAATTTGAAGTGAGTGATGATTTTTTTGAAGAAGTGGTCTATATGCTGGCAGAACAATGGGATGAGGTGATGAACCAGACGATGCGGGAATATTGTGTGGAGAAGTCGAAGAATTGATTGAAAACTGACTGCAAGAATATGATAAGGAGAAGGGTGGATGGCTATTTATATAACCGGAGACTGCCATGGGGATTTTAGGCGGTTACTCGATCCAAGGTTTTCAGGGGCAGATAAAAATGACTACCTTCTGGTGTGTGGGGATTTTGGTGGCATATGGAGTGGGGCGCAGTGGGAGGAGGAGATGATGGATCGCTTAGAGCGAGAACTTCCATATACGCTGCTGTGGATAGATGGGAACCATGAAGGTTTTGACCACCTGAAGTCTTATCAGGCAGAATATTGGAGGGGCGGAATGGTCCAATATATCTGTCCTCACGTTATTCATCTGATGCGTGGCTATGAATATACGATTGAGAAGAAGCGTTTTTGGGTAATGGGCGGAGCCAGATCCATCGATATAACAGATGGACTTTTAGAAAAGGACGATCCCCTTTTAAAGGAAAAAATCCTTGATTTAAAAAGACAGGGAAAGAATTATTTCCGCATCCGGGGGATTAACTGGTTTCCTGAAGAAATGCCTTCCGAAGAAGAGCGGGAGAGGGGGATGGAATGCCTGCAGAAAAATGGGATGAAGACGGATTATATTATTACACATGCAGCGCCTACCATGGTCTCTAACTACTTTTCGGCATGGAGATTTCAGGCAGATGAACTGACAGAGTACTTTGAAATAGTCAGAGAGAAAGTTCAGTTCAAAAAATGGTTTTGCGGGCACTATCACACAGATGAAGAGCTGGTTGTCGAAGGTAAAAATTTTCAGATTTTGTATAGCAGGATTGAAAGGATTTATTAGCTAGGGCTTGAGTTCAAGAAGATAAATAGTGCTGATCGATTTTATAGTGGGAACGTCGGGCTTTGTGCCCGGCGTTTGGATGTAAGAGCTTCAATACGCATTTTTGCTATGTATTCCAGCTGGAAATATTTCTGACCATGAAAGTTGTCATTGAACTTATCGCTTGAGTGCCCCACATGAGCTGATATCTCATCCAGAAGGTGGTTGAATATATTGTTAAATAAACAAATTCTGATACCGTTGTTTGCAAAATAAACATATTGTGCTATGCTGTAGCTATGGTAAACAGAAGGAGACGCTGCAATGGAAAAAGTGATAGGTGTTTATGAGATAGCTGAAAGGGCTGGTGTCACTACAGGAGCTGTAACAAACTGGATTCGACGATATGCGGGTGATTTTCCAAAACCGGTAATAGTGCTACAGGCGGGAAAATTTTACGATAGTGATCAGGTAGAAAACTGGTTAAGAAAGAGAGGAAAGATTATGGGAGCAGAAGTTATAAGTTTTATTAATTTAAAGGGCGGTGTTGCAAAAACAACAACTACAGTTGGAACAGCAACTTTATTAGCGGGAGAATTTGGAAAGAAAGTTCTTGTTGTTGATCTGGATCCCCAGACTAACTGCACAACAATGTTAATTGGGGAGGAAAAATGGAAGGAACTTGATGATGAAGGTAATACATTAGCTACTTTGTTTGAGGATGTTATCAACGAAACTCATAACTTTGATATGGATGCTACATTGCAAAAGAATGTATCTCATATTGCAAATGTAAGAGGGCTTGATTTGATTCCTTCAAGTTTGAAGATGATTGATATCCAGGACAGACTTGCAACCATACCACAGGGTAAGTTTTTTTCTAATAATCCTACAGAGATTATTAAGAAGGTAATTAAACCAATAATAAATAATTATGATTATGTTCTTATTGATTGCCCTCCTAACATGGGATTGATTACACTTAATGGACTTAGAATTTCAGATGCTTATATTATTCCGACAATTCCGGATGTCCTTTCTACATACGGTATTCCTCAGATAATAAGCCGAGTAAGTGAGTTCTCTGATAATATTGGAGAAGACATTGAATGCCTCGGAATTGTTGCAACAAAGGTTAGAGGTCAGTCATCACTTCACGCAAGAACACTGGAGCAGCTTAAGCGTGGTCATGATGCTGAACTTTTTGAGACTATATTTTATGAAAACAACCAGATGGGAGAAGCAGCTGAATGTGTTCCAGTAACAACTCTTAGACAGAAATGGGGATATCAAGGTCAATTTGATAGATTTTATAAATTCACTTGTGAAGTTATGCAGAAAATGGAGGAGGGATAATGCTATGGATAAAAACCTCAAAAAGAATATGAAGGCCTTGTTTGGCTTGATAGTAGACGAGGCTGAAAGGAATGAAGATTTCGCTGAAGAATTAAGTAAGATTTTTATTAATGGAGCTTCCGAAAAAAATAACAAAGTTAATACGGGAGAAAAAAGAGCTTCTAATAGACGAGATAAGGCGGTTATTGATCCTATAAAACTAGCTGAAAATGATGAACTTTCAGTAGAAGTATTAGCTTCTTTATCGGAAAAGGAACTAAAGGATATTGTGGCTGATTACGGAATGGATTCTTCCAAGTTGGCGATGAAATGGAAGGATAAAGATAGATTGATTCAGTTAATTCTTGATACATCCATTAGGCGTGCATCAAAAGGAAATGCGTTTAGAAATTAGAATTTTGAGCTATGCATTATTGCAAAATTGGAAAAAATTAAAAAAAATTCCAGAATTTCGTTCTACCACACCAATATATGTTAAAATCCCCCATACACGGAGAAATTGTAGAAACAGGCAATGTCCGAGAAAGACATTGCCTGTTCCTGTATAGAGCTATGCTTCAGAGAGTGGATTGGCGTTGAAAAAATTTTCTATAGGAATTTGGAGAACTTGAGATAGTCCTTGTAATTCAATGTCTGTGACTGTTCGGGAACCGTCTTCAATCCTGGAGATGGAGCCGCGACAGATATATACAGCAAGGGTTTCGAGCTTAATGGAGAGCTCCTGCTGGCTTAAATTTCTCTTCTTTCTATAATATTTAATGTTTCTTCCCGTGATATTCATATTACTTCCATCAATGATACGTGGCATATAATCCTCCTGTCATGAAACGTCTTGTAACAAGACAACCCATATGTTATAATGATTTCTATGAAAAAATGTCCTGTAATAGGACATTTTGAAAAATTGTTTTGTCAAAAAACAAACATAAAGATGAAGGGGGAGAAGAGATGTTTTGTAAAAAATGTGGAAAGGAATTGGATGAGACGGTTCGTTTTTGTCCTCAATGTGGAACGCCGGTTTCGGAGAAAGATGTGCCTAGCGAAAAAAAGAACGAGAATTTTTGGTTACGCTTTATCTGGGGAGGCTGTGTGATTGTATTGGTGGGAATTGCAGGTTTTACATCATGGAAAGTGCGTAAAATTCATACAGAAACGTTGACAGCGGAAGAAAGTACGTTGGAAGAGGGCACGGAGACGGAAAATTTAGTATTAGAAAGTGCAGAGAAAACTTTGACCTCAGAGAATGCGCCTGAAGAGACAGAGACAAGTACTCAGGAAACAGAGGCGATTGATTTACGGGAAGGATTAAGTGGAAGATTTGCAGAAGATAATGATGATTACCGTTGGTGGAAAAATAATCCGGAGGAAGGTATGACGGTAGATGATTTAGACTGGCAATTTTTTGACATCGATGTAGAAGAAAACGAATTCTGGTTTAGCATAGGTAAGGGAAAATGGGAAAAATCAGGGACATACGGAAATCAGATTGAATGGAAGGATGACAGAAATGCAGTCCTGATAGATCAATTTGACAGTCAATACAATCTACAGATTATTGACGAGAATACCCTTATCATTGATGGAACCAAATTTGTGCGGGATGAGTAAAAGAGGAGAGAAAAGGAGATAGAGAGATGTTTTGCAGACATTGTGGAAAAGAGATAGCAGATGACAGCCGTTTTTGTCCGATTTGTGGAGCAGAGGTGACGGGGGCTTCATCGAATCAGCCAGAGAAAAAGTCGGAATCGTTAAAAGTAAGAAAGTCAATTATGATGGCGGGAGGACTGATTGTAATTGCACTTGGAATTAGTGCGTATTTTCTGTCAGGGCAAATGAAAACAGGGAGTAGTAGTGAGGCGACTGAAGCAGAAGCGACAGTTAGTTCGGATATAGATATGCAGAGCACAGAGGAAGTGCCAGAGCAGGAGGAAACGATTCAGGAGGAAGATATAGCAGGAGAATATATTCTCTCAGAATCAAATGTACGCATATATACGAAAGAGGAACTGGAGAACTTATCGGATGAGGAGCTGCGCCTGGCACGGAATGAAATTTATGCGAGACATGGTCGTATCTTTTCCTCTGATGATTTGAAACAATATTTTGAAAGCAAATCCTGGTATCAGCCATTATATGACAAGGATATGTTTGAAGCACAGGGGGGAGATTCCCTTTTAAATCCGGAGGAGATTGCCAACCGGGATTTGATTCAGATGATTGAAAATGAAAAGAATGCGGAAAACATCGATTATAAGGGCAGTTATGTGCTTCAAGGGGAAGAATACGTCTGGGTGAAGAATTATTACATTAAGAATAATTGTCTGTATATTGAGGGACAGTACTGTGATGGAGTACCGAACCCTAATGCGGAGAATGAAGGAGAGGCTATTTTGTTCTATCCAATTAAAGAAAATGTGACAATACGAATGGATAATAATACAGTATTGCATTGGCAGGATTGTCACACAATCGAGGACGTCAAGACACATATAGATAACATGATTGGTTGGTTTGACAATACAGCAGTCAACATTAAATTAAAAGGAGATTATGTAACGGACTGGTATGGGACATGGCAGTATTCATAGGTCATTGGATTCGTTTACGTTGAATATTTAAATGGGGGAGTAATAGTATATAGATGAAAATAAAAGCAAGGCTATTAGCGGCAGTATTGGCTGTGGGCATGGGGGCAATTCCTTTTTCGGGCTGTACAAAAAAGGCAGATGCAGTGGAGACTGTGTCTGCTTCCACAGAAAGTGTGCAGAAGAAGACACAGGAGGAGAAAAACGAACCGAAGCAGAACGAGTATTTTTCCGAAGAAGAGGTTAAGGCACTTTTAGAAAAATATATTCAAAAAGAAAAACAAGATATAGAAAATTTGAAAAATTTAGAAAAGAGTGAGCGGGCTGACTTACAGAATAATTTGCTGGAAACACTCCAGATATACTATATGTCTACGGACGAGTATACAAGTGAAGAGCAGACGGTAGGTTCAATTATTACGTCTTCAGTTGCAGATAAGTTAAGTGGAGGAAGCAGTACGATCGCAGCGTCGATTCAGTCAGCTGCTGCGGGTATTAAAAGCGGAGAAAGTGCGGGTGAACTGATAACAGATGCATTTTCAAGTGCGATGGAAGAGGTTTCGCAGGAAATTGTCAGCCGTGTTTTTGAATACATGGCTGGAGAAACGGTAATGAAAGCCTATCATGTATTGGAGGCGCTGATTCCGCAGAATGAGCAGACCCAGCATCTGGCCAATCTTATGGACAGGGATATCAAAACACAAATTAATGAGTTGGTGGAAATTTGCTCCCAAAAAGAATTAACAATAGAGGAATGTTACCGGGGAGAGATGCTGTGTGATGCTCTTTTACAGACGACGTATGAAATAGAAGTGATTACAGGGCTGAATGCCGGAAGTAATGCGTGGCGTCCGTTTTATCAATCGGAGGATAATGGAAATTATGTGAGCGTCAGCTTGAATAGTATTCACCAATTTGTGGCTATGCGAACAGAAGCGGAGGAAACACTAAAGATTCTTGAAAATTTGGACATGAAAGAGATTATGTCATATACACCAGAAAAATGGGACAAATATCAGGAAAAATTGGAAGAGATAAGGGATATTGACAGTAATGAAGCTTTAAATAGTTCGTTATCAATGGTCGATGGACTAGATGAAGAAATAAAGGGAGTATATGATTTGGAAGATGCCTGGTACCGTTCGCAGGATACAAATTTTATGAATAGTGTGGGCAAATTGATTGGAAATCCTATTTCAGATATTTTAATACTGAAGAAGAACCAGAGTGAAGAAATATTGGCAGATGCTTTGGCAGAATACAATGCAGAAGCAATACCAATTTGGAGAAAACGTTTTTCCACAATCAAACAGGTTCTCGTGGATATTAACCGGAAGAAGGGAATGTTTGCGATTGGTACAAAAGGCGAGACGGATGTTGAGAAAGCGGTTCGGATGGAGGCGTTAAAACAAATTTGGGGAGAGGAACCGTCGGATGAAAAAATTAGAAAAGATATAGCCCCATTAACGAAAGATATTTTTGTGATTCTTCATTTGACGGAGATGATGAGAAATACCTTTTACACAGCGTTGTCAGATTCAGATAACAATAAAATACTTTTAAGAGACTATTCATATGCTGAAAATATGCTCTGGGATGTATACTACCTTGGACTTTCCCAGATTGATATGATGAATGGAGATAATTCTTTTTTTTATCAGACAGTTTATAAAGATAAAGATTATGAAAAATTGGCGGAACTGTCATATAAACTTGTAAAAACATATGCTGACTATTCAGATAAAACCGATGATTTATATTGGCAGGAAGAAACAAAGCTCTGTGATGAAAAACCGGTACACATTAAGGCGCTTGTCAAGAGCCCGGTAAATGGAACAGAAAACAGCCGCCCTATGTTGATTACACTTGAGCAGGAGGGAGAAGGAAAAATAACCTTTTTTGGGTATCATTCAATTGTATATATTTGTGTGGATGAGACCAATCAAAAGGTATTTTATCCTGGACTCTTTTCGGATCATGCACGTGATTTGTATTGGGAAGAAAAAAATCATCCGGAAGATATTACACAGGAATTCATGGAGATGTATGAGATAGACGGGATTGCCAGTACCTTTACCTCATGGCTTTCTATAAAAGATGGAAAATTTAAAGATGATAACTATAGTAATTTATCTCCATATTTTCATGCGGATTTATCAAAATTCAAAGCGGATATTCAGAAATATCATGATTCAACAATGGAATCAAAAAGATACAATGAAAGAATAAAAAAAATAGCTGATAGAATCGAAAAGGAGGCACAGAAGAAAGATTCTTTGTGGAGAGACAGAAAGAAAGTAGAAGAGGCATTTCTTTCTAACTATGTTGTGAAAACTGGTTATGAAAAGCTTTGTGATTCGGTAGAACCAATGGAAGAGGAAGGATTTGGAACATTGACCTTAGTTCATGAACCAGAGAATAATGATGATGCTTGGATTTATAGAACATCAGCAGGAAAACAAATTGAAATCAGGCTTTATTACTTTTTACATGAAGGAAAAGAATATAAGTTCTGGTGGCCGCATTGGGAATATGACAATTGGATTCTTTCAGATGATACAGAGGAAGTATTTGCGGCGATAGAAGGTAAATAATATGTTTAATCAGCCTGGAACATTAAAATCCGGGCTGATTTTTCTATATTTCGTTGTTTATCAAAAACAAGAGTATACTTTTTTAGGACAAAGAATAAATATCAAAAGAAAGGAACCAGGTGTATGAAAAAATTTAACGGTTGTTTATTATGCGAAATCAAAGGATACAAAAAAATTTCTTCTAAAGAATATCAAGTCCTCTTATTTCCAGAAATTCCAGGATTAGAGATGAAAGTTTCCATCGATGTGGTAAAGAAATATCCGGAAAATACAGCTTATTTGTTAGTAATGGAGGCGAATCCTTCCATGGTGAGCATTCGAGAAAAGCGCATCAAAAGAGTGCTAGTCTGGGATGGCAAAATTCGGCAGGAAGGGGAAGAAACTGTTTTAGTATCCGGGACCATTTTTACAAACAAGAGTTTTGTATATATGCATGAAAAAACTGCAAATGAATGGAACAAGGTAATTTCTGTTACGGTAGCTTATATAGGTGATAGGCAGAAGGCAAATGAATTTGTAGAGAAGTACTTAAAAAGTATCTTGTCACTCACACCTCAAAAGGTCTTTGACGAAAGGGCAGGAATCAGTTCTTGGGAAAATATGTCAGAAGCACTTCGCTATGTGTATGCAGATGCTGTGGAAAAAGATTATCGGGTTCCGACAACAGCGGAACTGGAACGATGGCTTTGGAATCATATAGTGTATGCGATTAGGCTGGGAGTTGTTTTCCTTAATAGACAAGAACTCCGATTTGATATTAAAAAAATGCTGAGTGCATATTCAAAATGCTGATTTTCACAGTTTAAAGGGAAATAGGATGAAAAAATGTAAAATATATAGCAGCAAAAAGTATGTAATGAGTGATGAGGATAGGAAACATTTTGAAAGGATTTTTCAGAAAGAAAGTGAAAAGTATGAAAGAGATAGTAAATGTGGAGGCGTGAGTGAAAGTGGATATGCGTATAAGAGACTTCATGACAGGTATGATTGTTAGAAGCTTCTCATGTCATAGGAAACTTCGTCCTATGACACAAAAATGCTCCGCGGAAAAGCACAGCAAACTATAAAGACGCTGTGCCTTCCGGGGTTTCTTCCCCTTCATTGGCTTCCTCCATGGTGACAATCGGCTGGATGGCCTCATCGGTATAGCGGACGCGCAGAACTGCCTGCGGCCAGTTAAGCTTAATGAGAGCTGTTTTCTGCCGTTCTTTTCCGGCTTTTTCGATTAGGTCGAGCAGTTCACGCAGAACTTCTTTTGTCAGATAGCCGCCGCGCCAGTGAAACGTCAGTGTTTTTCCTTTTTTTGCCGCCTGTAAGGAGCGCTTGTAAACGTCCTCCTGTTTGGTAAAGGAGAGCTTCTTTTCTTTATAATAGAAATGGTCGCTGTCCGTGCAGGCAGGCGCCGGGGCGATGAGCGGTTCGTGGTCGCGGAAGATCGCCTTGTCGTCGAGATTGAAATAATCGTAGCGGATCTCCTCCCCTGTCTGGCTGCATTTGCCGAGACTGTTGTCGAAGGTAGCGTCCAGATGGTAGTACGTTTTCCCGATCTTGACGATGTTCCAGGTATGGCGGTATTTGATGCCCTTTTCAGGGTTATTGCCGCAGAGCGCGATCATGCACCAGATGCCGAGCGTATCACAAAGAATTTTGACCGATTTGGCGATGCCCTCGCAGACGCCGACGCCCTGTCCCAGAGGTCCAATGATCTCATGGGAGTAGGGCTTTTTTAATTTGTCATAGTGAACGTGTTCGCAGATAAAATCGTGGATATAGCGTTCTTTTTCCAGTTCAGTCAGCTTCATTGCCGGGCGGGCAAGTTTTTCGACGCGGGAGCCCATCGCTTTCTGATGTTCGCGGATCTTGCCCTTGTCAAAGAGGTATTCCGGTATCAGGATCAGGTTCGGGGAATCTGGGTAATACTTATATTTAAAGCCGGAAGCCCAGAAAATTTCCGGGTGATCGAGCCGCAGTTCAAAAAATACATTGCTTAAATCCTTTCCCTCCAGGCGCGGAATCTGAAATTCGTCGGAGAGATTGGTAAGCCCTTGCTGCATGGCGCGGTAGGCGGCTTGCTGGTTTTTGTTCATGTGATTATAGTAAAATGGTTCCATTTTGATATTCCTTTGTAACTCTTTATATTTTAGTGTGATTCAGCCGCTTTCTCAATCTGCCCGGATTCCGGGTCAAACCAGACGCGATCGCCCTCATCGATTCCGGCATCATAGAGTGCCTGATCCGCGGTGCGTATCGTGTATTCTGGATGCTCTGAGAGGTTTGCATTTTCAGTTGTGTCCAGCAGATGGACACAGACCATCGTTTCCTGTCCGTCCGGGCGTTCTTCACAGCCAAAATCGGCTTCGTATATTTCTAAAACCCGGCAAAGACGCGGGAATGTTTGATTGCTGTTCATTGTGTATATGCCTCATTCCATGGGAAAATTCCTGTTTTTATCTTTTTAATTTTAGCAGAAGATGATAAGGCAGGCAAGTAGAGATGAAGGGGGGAATAAATTAAATGCGAAGCCACGGCAAATTCTGTTACTGGACACGTATGCGTGTACAGTAACGATGGGGCGGCTGGGAAGAAAAGCGGGAGGGGGGAGAAATTTGAGAAGAAAATTGCCGGCAGATACTTGTAATTCTAATAAAAACAGGTAGAATAGAAGCTATCTATGTCCGCGGGAGACGGACATAAAAGTTACAATCACGGGGGTTATAAGTAAATGGCAAAAAAGAAAAACAGCTTCAGCGGTTCGCTGGGCTTTGTGCTGGCAGCAGCCGGAAGTGCCGTCGGTGTGGGAAATATCTGGCGTTTCCCGTATTTATGTGCGAAAGACGGAGGCGGACTGTTCCTGCTGGTGTATCTGGTGCTGGTGGCGACATTTGGATTTGTACTTCTGACGACGGATGTTGCGATCGGCAGAAGAACGAAGGAGAATGCGTTGCGGGCGTTTGGAACGTTGCATCCGAAGTGGAAGTTTGTCGGATACCTGACGTTTCTGGTTCCGATGTTAATTATGACGTATTATTCGGTCATCGGCGGATGGATCACGAAATATTTCTTTGAGTATTTGACGACATCCGGCAGGGATGTGGCGGAGGACGGATATTTTACATCGTTTATCACGGAAAAGAATGCGCCGCTGATTTTCACGGGAATCTTTCTGGCGCTCACAATCTGGGTTGTATACAGAGGTGTGGAGAAGGGAATTGAGAAATTTTCCTGTTTTATCATGCCGGGACTGATCCTGTTAGTCATCGGAATCGCGATTTTTTCACTGACGCTTTCCTACACGGACGCGGATGGGACGGTCCGGACGGGAATACAGGGATTCCTCGTCTACGTGCGCCCGGATTTTACGGGACTGACGGTAAAAGGATTTCTGGAAGTACTGCTGGATGCGATGAGCCAGCTCTTTTTCTCACTGAGTGTGTCGATGGGAATTATGGTAACATATGGTTCTTATGTCAAAGATGAGATCGATTTGAACAAGGCGACCAACCAGATTGAATTTTTTGATACAGGTGTGGCGCTTCTGTCCGGTATGATGATTATTCCGGCGGTCTTTGTATTTTTAGGACGCGACGGCATGGCGTCTGGTCCGAGTCTGACCTTTATTTCGCTTCCAAAGGTATTTCAGGCGATGGGCGGCGCCGGTCATATCGTGGGACTTGCATTTTTCCTGATGCTTGGCTTTGCGGCGCTGACATCCTGCGTTTCTGTCATGGAAACGCTGGTTGCCAACTGCATGGAAGTGTTTGGAAAGACGAGAAAACAGATGTGTGTGATGGTCGGAATCTATTCCCTGATCACGGCGGTTCTCATTTGTCTGGGCTACAATGTTCTGTATTTTGAGTTGAAGCTGCCGAACGGTTCCACCGGACAGCTGCTTGATGTGATGGATTATATCAGCAACAGCTTCCTTATGCCGATCATTTCCTTCTTAACCAGCATCCTGATCGGATGGGTGGTCGGACCGAAGTGGATCGTGGAAGAAGTCGAGAAAAATGGGGAACATTTTTCAAGAGCAGGTATGTACAGCTTCTTAATCCGGTATATTGTGCCAGCTGTCATGCTAGTTCTTTTCCTGGTATCGACCGGGTTTATTAATATGCTGTAATGAAAAATGGTTTTAGCTGGTTTTCACGGTAAATATGTGAACTGGTTAAAACCTTTTTTCATAGAAAGAGCGTCCCATGAAAAGACGTTCTGTTTGAATGTGTCTCGTTATTCCTCACGGTCATCCGATTCGCTCTCATAGGTATATCCGGCATTTTCGATCGCCTGAATTGTATCTTTGATGCCCTGTCCGCCTGCCGTCAGGTAACCGGATGCGAAGATGGAGTCTACAGTGTCAACTTATAAAATTGTAAAAGTTTACAATCCAAACTGGACAATAGATCGATTTTTTGCTATGATAAGCAAGTTAGAAAAAACTAACTTGCAGGGAACGTGAAAACGAAGTAAACTAGGTGCATAGGTGTGAAAGCTAGGCAGCCTGATTGGATAGAGTGGAGAAACAATGCAGTATTTGTGGATAAATCCGGTTTCTGCCGGGATGTGTGAGGAAGATTCGCTGAAGCGTTTTTTAGAACGGCATGGTCTGACGCGGGTCGAGTGCCGGGGCGATTGGGGACGGATCGTCCGGGAAAGATATGAAGCTAGTCTGCGGGCGGGCGTGACGCTTGCGGATGCGCGCTGTCCGGAAGCGGTTCGGCTGCTTGAAGAGATACAGAAGGAGCCGGAAAACGAATCTGGAATTGAAAACCTGAAAGTTGCCCCGATCGAGCCGATTTTACTTCACTGTGCGCGGGAATTAAGCACGCGTCCGGATCTGGCGGATGGGGAGAAGATCATCACGACGCCATGCCAGAGTCTTGCGGTGCTTGGAAATTCGCTGGGACTTGAGAATACGCGGTTTATCGCATGGAATCGTCTGGCGGGCGGTGAGGTGCGCGTCCGGGCGATCGAAGACAGCCCGATTCCGCCGGGGTATTTTGCGGGAATCTGCCGGAAAGATGGACAGGCGGCGAAAGTAGAGAGTGTCAGCAGTCCGGAGAAAATCCGGGCATATGTGGAGAGCGGAAGCTGGAAGCAGGCGGATCTGCTGGAACTTTTGTATTGTAAGGATGGATGCCATCACGGGGATGGCGTGCAGACAGAGTGAGAGAAATCTGCGGTTCATGGAAAACGCTTGAAGAAGCGGAAAATGCATGAATTGCGGCAAAAGAATGGGAAGAATGAAAGAAACGAAGAAATTCAAGGATAATTGGCAGAAATACTTCGGTCCGGCGCTGGGAATCGGAGCGGTATTTCTGATCTGGTATTTGGTCTGCCGCATGGAGATGGTCAGTGCGTATGTGCTGCCGTCCCCGGCGCGGGTGTGGACGAGCTTTTTAAAAATGGTGAAAACCGGGGAACTGTGGCGGGATATTTCAATCAGTTTCCTGCGTGTCATGAAGGGATTTGCGATTGCGTTCCTGTTTGCCTTTGTGCTGGGAATGTTCCGGGCGCTGTTTCCGGGCGGCAGCGTTTACTATGAGTATATTGTGCAGTTTTTCCGCAATGTCCCGCCACTCAGCATGATTCCGCTGCTGATTCTCTGGTGCGGAATCGGAGAGACGACGAAGACGGTGATTATTGTGCTGGCGTCCTTTTTCCCGATGTATTTAAATATCGTGAAGGGATTTACCGGGTGCGATTCGAAACTTCTGGAAGTGGGCGATATGTTCGGCTATTCGAAGCGCCGCAAATTTTTCCGCATCATTCTGCCCTATGCGATGGCAGATATTCTGGTCGGAATGCGGATCGGGCTTGGCTATAGCTGGCGCGCCATTATCGGTGCGGAGATGGTGGCGGCGTCCACCGGGCTTGGACATATGATTTTATTTGCACAGCAGATGTCGCGGACCGACAAGGTGATCGTGGGGATTCTGGCGATCGGGGCAGTCGGATATGTGACGGACCGCCTGTTTGGATGGATGATAGGATTTGTGCTGAAAGGATCCGGGGAAAATGGCTGGAATTGAACTGATTGATATTCATAAAACATACCGGGTGGATAACCGGGAGATTCCCGTTTTAAACGGGATCAATCTGTCGCTTCCGGCGGGGAGAATCACCGTGATTCTGGGGCAGAGCGGATGCGGGAAAACGACGCTTCTGCGGCTGACCGGAGGACTGGAGACGGCGGACAGCGGAGAGATCCGCTGGGAGAGCGCCCACAAGACGGCATTTGTCTTTCAGGAACCGCGCCTCATGCCGTGGTTGACCGTCTGGGAAAATGTGGTGTTCGGGCTTTCAAAAAAGGAGACAGATCCGGGGAAAATAGAGGCGGTTATCCGCACGGTCGGATTATCTGGATTTGAAAAAGCATATCCGTCACAGCTCTCCGGCGGAATGCAGCAGCGGGCGGCGATCGCGCGGGCGCTGGCGTATGAGCCGACCTTTATCATGATGGATGAGCCGTTTGCCGCGCTTGACTATTTTACAAGGGAACAGATGCAGAAAGAGCTTCTGCGCGTCCAGCAGGAGCGCAGTGCGAGCATTCTGTTTGTGACGCACAGCATCGATGAGGCACTGATTCTGGGAAGCCAGATTGCGGTCATTGAAAAGGGCATGGTCAAGGCGCTCTATGAGGTCAAGGCGCCGCAGGAAGAGAGAAATCTTTTGGAGGATGAGATGATAACCCTGAAAAGGGATATTATAAATAATTTACATTTTATTTAGAGGAGGAACGATTATGATGAAACGATGGATGGCAATGGGAATGGCACTCTGCCTTACCGCAGCTTCCCTGGCAGGCTGCTCCGGTACCAAAGATGCGGCTGAGAGCACGCAGGCAGAGGCAGAAACCAGCGCAGAGGAGGCGGCAGCCGAGGAGGAGACAGCGAAAGAATCTGATCTGGATAAGCTGACCTTTACGTATGTAACTTCTCCGCTCAATGTGCCGACGATCATCGAGAAAAATCAGGGTATTTTTGAAAAAACATTTGGCGATATGGGGATTGAGGTTGATTATGCGGAGCTGACCTCCGGGGCAGATCAGACACAGGCGCTGGCTTCCGGCGATGTGCAGGTTTTGTATGCGGTTGGCGGTACTTCGGTGATTCTGTCTGCAGCAAATGGAGCGGATATCAAGGTATTAAATATGTACAGCCGTTCTCCGAAGGCATTCTGTATGTATTCTAAGGATGAGTCCCTGACGACGCCGGAAAGCCTGAGAGGAAAGACAATCGCAGGACCGACCGGAACCAACCTGCATGAGCTTCTCGTTTCCTATCTGGCAACGGCTGGCATGACGATCGACGATGTCAACTATGTCAATATGTCGATCCCGGATGCAAAAGCAGGTCTGGACGGCGGCAGTGTAGACGTGGCTCTGGTTGCTGGCGCAACTGCTTACAATGCAGGGCAGCAGGGTTACCACCTGGTAGCCGACGGCGAAGGCCTGATTAAGGCGATCATTGCAGTGGCAGTGACACAGAAATTCTATGACGAGCACCCGGAGATCATCGAGAAGCTGGAAGAAGCACAGACCGAGATTGCTGATTTCATGGAAGAAAAACCGGATGAGACGATGCAGATCGTAGCCGATGAGCTGGATCTGGACACCGATGCAGTCAAAAGCATGTACGATCTCTATGATTTCTCTACCGAGATCACAGATGATGACAAAGAAGGCTTCCAGAAGACCGCTGATTTCATGTATGAATCCGGCATGATCGACGAGGCATTTGATGTAAAACAGTTATTTATTGAAAAATAATCAGTGAACATTTGAGAGGATAAACGATTGAAAAGCAGCTCCCGGAGTGTGGATTCCGAGGGCTGCTTTTACGATTGCATATGCAATTATGAAAATACGGAATGTTTACGCTAATACCTTTTTAATCGCTTCTAACAGCTCATCATACGTCTCATAAGCCGGAATCTGCGGATATTCTGCCTTGATCTCCTCCGTCGTGCGGAAGAGGAAGCCCGCCTTGCTTGCCTCAATCATGGCGAGGTCGTTGTGGCTGTCGCCGCTGGCGATCGTCTCGAAGCCGCAGGACTGGAGTGCTTTGACGGTTGTATATTTGGATTTCTCACAGCGCATCTTAAAATCGGTAATCTCACCATTTTCGCTGACAACCAGAGAGTTGCAGAAGATGGTCGGATAGCCAAGTTTCTTCATCAGAGGTCCGGCAAACTGGGAGAAGGTATCGCTGATGATGATTACCTGAGTGATTTCTTTTAATTTGTCTAAAAACTCCCTTGCGCCCGGAAGCGGATCAATTTTAGAGATCGTTTCCTGAATTTCCTTGAGTCCCAGTCCGTGCTCGCGCAGGATGTTTAAACGGTAATTCATCAGTTTGTTATAATCCGGCTCATCGCGGGTGGTGCGTTTTAACTCCGGGATTCCGGTTTCTTCAGCAAATGCGATCCAGATTTCCGGCACTAATACACCTTCTAGATCTAAACATACAATATCCATGTCTCCTCCTGTCTGATACAACGCCTGTCAGCGCTGTGCTCGGTTAAAAAATTTGCTTCCTATTATAGACGAAATGCAGGGGAAATACCAGAGAAATTTGAGAAAAGATGAAAGAATAGAAAAAATTCCGTTACTGGGCACGTATGCGTGAACAGTAACAAAAGTGCTAATTATTCGCGGTGAGAAAGATTCAGAAGTGAAGAGTTGGCATCATATAGTAGCAGAGTGGTTATCAATAGAATTAAACATACCAAAAAAGGGGGTCTCGTTTCGTGAGCGAGAGACTCCCTTTTTGGCACCTATAGTCGGGTTATAATTTGATTTTGATGAAATCATTAGCAATGCGCCGGTTTATTCATTTCAGATCTTTTATCGTTTTCTGTCTTCGAAGCAGTCGATTTCGAAAACAGTACTTTACCGGAATGAACCACAATAATGACACCCAGAACCATCAGCAGAACCGCGATGATAAGCTGCAGTCCTTCTACCATAAAGACAGCGGTTCCGGCATTGTAAGCCTTTACCAGTGCGATGCAGCGCTCAACGAGTGCGGTGAAGGTAACGCACAGCATAACAACCAGCGGAACCAGCAGCGTGCGGTTTTCACGGCCGGTGACGCGTAAGAAGACGCACAGGGTGATGAGAACCAGGGCGCTTAACAGCTGGTTGGCGCTGCCAAACAGCGGCCAGATGTTAGAATAGCCAATCTGGGTTAAAATGTAGCCGCATACCAAGGTGATAACAGTAGCAAAATATTTGTTGCAGAGAAGTTTTCTCCATCCTTCGGCGTGTTCCATGTCATCGACACTGAACAGCTCCTGGAAGGACATACGTCCGATACGTGCAACGGAATCCAGGCTTGTCAGGGCAAGTGCGGAGACGCACATCGTCATAAAGCACTGGGCAGCGTAAACCGGGATGCCGAACATCTCCAGGAATCCGGCAACACCGGAGGAGAAGATAGCAAACGGAGTACCGGCTGCAGGCGTGCCATCAGCGGAAGCGGCAGCACCGGCAACGCACAGAGCCAGGACAGCCAGTAAACTTTCCAAAAGCATAGCGCCGAAGCCAACCTTCGGCATATCCTTTTCATTGGTGATTGCCTTGGAGGAAGTACCCGAGGAAACCAGGCTGTGGAAACCGGATACGGCGCCGCAGGCAACGGTTACAAACAAAATCGGGAACAGGTCACCGGATTTCTCATTGTGGAAACCAGTGTAAGGCGCCAGGTTCATTGCCGGATGTGCGACAAGCAGTCCAACGACGGCACCGATAATCATACCGGCAAACATAAAGGTTGTCATCAGGTCACGCGGTTCCATCAAAAGCCACATAGGAAGAACGGCTGCGAGGAAAATGTAAGCGAATACCATGTAGGACCAGTTTGCCTTGGTGGTAATGAGCGGGCAGTTCATGCCGATGACGAAAGCAGCTACCGTGCAGACAAGTCCGAGCATGGTCTGTTTCCAGCCATGGAACTGAGCCTTTTTCTGAATCAGTCCAAATACAACGGCAAAGGCAATGAACAGAAGGGAAATGCTTCCGGCTGCGCCGTTGACAGTTGCGGCGGCGGATAAGCTGGTCACGCCGTCTACCGTCTCATATGCATTGAATGTACCGGCAACCATGTCGGCAAATGCGGCGGTTACAATTAAAGTAAAGAGCCAGCAGAACAGAAGAAACAGCTTTTTACCGGTTTTGCCGATGTACTGTTCAATCAGAAGTCCCATCGATTTGCCTTCATTTTTAACGCTGGCGTACAGGGCACCAAAATCGGTAACAGCGCCGAAGAAGATGCCGCCGAGGATGATCCAGAGAAAGACCGGAACCCATCCAAAGACAGCTGCCTGAATAGCACCGGTGACAGGGCCGGCACCGGCGATGGATGAAAACTGGTGGGCAAATACAACCCAGCCATCGGTCGGAACATAGTCCTGACCATCTTCTTTTGTGACAGCCGGTGTTTTGGCGTTTGGATCAATGCCCCATTTATGGGCGAGCCATCTGCCGTAGAGCAGATAACCAGCCGCCAGACAACAGGCTGCGATAACTACGATAACTAATGTGTTCATAAAGATACCTCCATTCCCATAGGTCAAATGGTTTTTAGTGTCCCGGCAGTTTGCCGGAGTTTCGGGAGCGGGGAAACAAAAAAGCCTCCGTCCTCCTGAAACTTTTAAAAGTTCAAGAAGACGGAGGCATAAGCATCCGCGGTACCACTTCTTTTACCGGCTGTAAAGCCGATCTCTCAGCCATATCCATCATTCTGAATATGTTCCTCTTTAACGGTAGGAATCCGGACCGGACTACTGGTATCCTGCATGCGTTTGTCCGATCAGCTCACAGGGGATAATTTCCATCGGCGTTACTGTCTTTCATCGCCCGGCAGCTCTCTGAAAACGTGGAGAATTGGAAATCGTGTCCTGCTCAATGCTTTTTACAAGTACGAATTATAGACTTTTTTAAAGGAAAGTCAATCGAAAAAATAGCCGGAAGTTTGTGACAGAAATTTTACAAATCCGTCATTTTGACAAAAAAATCACAACCAAGAAATTTAACAACTGCTTATCTAGAAGTCTGCGTTACTGTTTACGCATACGTGCCCAGTAACAAGTCGGAAGCATTCCTGTGTTAAAACTTCGAAAAAACTGGACACACCCTTATTTTGCTGTATAATAGGTAATTGTCGGTCCTTTTTAGGGCTGGCAATTACTTTTTATTTAAATTGGGAAGAAAAAGGGAGAGTTTGAGGTATGGAAAAAATACGTCCAATGTTGTTTACAACATTGAAGAAGTATTCCGGCGCACAACTGATGTCAGATGTGGTAGCGGGTATCATCGTAGCGATCATCGCGCTGCCGCTTTCGATCGCGCTGGCGCTGGCTTCGGGGGTGGGTCCGGAACAGGGTATCTACACGGCGATTGCAGCCGGATTTGTGATTTCATTTTTAGGGGGCAGCCAGGTACAGATTGCAGGTCCAACGGCGGCATTTGCAACGATCGTGGCAGGTATCGTGGCGAAGAGCGGCGTGGAAGGGCTGGCAGTTGCGACGATCATGGCAGGTATCATCCTGGTTATCATGGGATTCTGCCATTTTGGTTCACTGATTAAGTTTATTCCGTTTACAATCACGACCGGCTTTACCTCCGGTATCGCGGTGACGATCGTCATCGGTCAGTTGAAGGATTTCTTTGGCGTAACCTATCCGGCAGGCATGGAGACGATCGAGACGATGCAGAAGCTGAAAGCGTTTGCAGCTGGATTCGGAAGTGTCAACCTGCACGCGATTATCGTCGGCGTGGTGTGTCTGGCGATTCTGATTGTGATGCCGATGATCACGGAAAAAATTCCGGGATCGCTGGTAGCGGTTATTGCAGGTATTTTAATGGTAAAATTCCTGCCGTTGCATGTGAATACGATCGGCGACCTTTACACGGTCAGCAACAAGCTTCCGGCGTTCCGTCTGCCGGTGTTTAGCTACGATGTGATTCAGGGTTCCCTGTCGGATGCGTTTACGATTGCAGTTCTGGCGGCGATTGAGTCTCTGCTTTCCTGCGTGGTAGCGGACGGCATGATCGGCGGAAAACACCGTTCCAACACGGAGCTGGTGGCACAGGGCGCGGGTAATATTATTTCCGCCCTGTTTGGCGGTATTCCGGCGACGGGCGCGATCGCGCGTACCGCAGCCAATGTCAAAAATGGCGGCCGTACCCCGGTTGCAGGCATGGTTCATGCGGTTGTCCTGCTTCTGATTCTGGTAGTTCTGATGCCGTGTGCAAGCTGGATCCCGATGCCGACCATCGCGGCAATCCTGTTTATGGTTGCCTACAATATGTGTCAGTGGAGAACCTTCGTCCGTCTGACCAAGACGGCTCCGAAGAGTGATATTGCGGTTCTGGTGCTGACCTTCTTCTTAACCGTTATCTTCGATCTGGTTGTAGCGATCGAGATCGGTATGCTGTTATCCTGCCTGCTGTTTATGAAGCGGATGAGCGATGAGACGGGCGTCAGAAGCTGGCTCTATGTCGAAGAAGTAGAGGAGCAGAAGCGCAAAGAGCAGGAAGTAAGAAAAGCGAAAAAAGCCGGAAAAGAGCTTTCAGTGGAAGAGGCACAGCTCTTAGCGGCGGCTGCAGAAGATGAAGAAGCAGCCATGAAAGAACAGGCACGTCTGCGGGAGATCCCGAGAGAACTGGCTGTTTATGAGATTACAGGACCACTGTTCTTCGGTGCAGCAGACCGCATCAACCAGATTGAAACCCGCGAGGAGACGAAATGCCTGGTTCTTCGTATGCGTGCTGTTCCGGCAGTTGACAGTACAGCGATGAATTCGATGGTTGCCCTCTATGAGCGTTGCCAGAAGAACGGCGTCACATTGATTTTGTCTCATGTCAACGAGCAGCCGATGCATGTGATGGAGAAGGCAGGATTTGTGGATATGATCGGACGCGATCATTTCTGCCCGAATATCGAGGCAGCACTTGATCATGCGGACGAGGTGCTGAGAAAATAAAGCGGAATGGTGGATTCAGAGCGGCGGGAGAGGACAGAGATGGACATCTATCGGAGAATGGAAGAAGTATTTAGGCGCATTCCGGACGGCTGCGTGACGACCTACGGTCAGGTCGCGCTCCTGTGCGGTGCACCGCGCCATTCCCGTCAGGTGGGATATGCGCTCCGCACCAACCGCCTGGGCGATGTCCCGGCATTCAGGGTGATTAATTCCAAGGGCTTTCTAAGCGGCGCAGCGGCGTTCGACTATCCGGGACAGCAGAAAAAACTGCTGGAACAGGATGGAATACGGGTGGACTCCACCGAGGACGGTGACCGCGTCGATTTAAAACAATATGGATGGAAACCTTCGATGGACGAGGCAGAAGAATTGTATGCGTTGTTTCGGAAGTTGGGGATCTGAGTGGGAATCAAGAAAAATGCATCTGAATGAGATGTTGGTAAGCGAAAGAAGTGAAATGAGATGGATAAGATGGCAGACGATAGGGGCTGCATCTTATCCATTTTTAATAGACATTTCTGACCGTTTATTATTAAATTGCCTCCGCGATCTGCCGTGCCACATAGACACCGCTGGCAGATGCATGGGAAAGGGAATGGGTAATGCCGCTGCCGTCACCGATGACGTAGAGTCCATCATGACAGGTCATCAGGTTGTGATCCACTTCCACCTCCATGTTGTAGAATTTTACCTCCACTCCATAGAGAAGAGTGTCATCATTCGCCGTACCCGGTGCCACCTTATCCAGGGCATAAATCATCTCGATAATACCGTCCAGAATCCGTTTTGGGAGAACCAGGCTCAGATCACCGGCAGCCGCATTGAGGGTTGGAACCGTAAAAGATTCATTGATTCGCTGCTGCGTGCTTCTTTTTCCGCGGATCAGGTCTCCAAAACGCTGCACAATCACACCACCGCCCAGCATGTTGCTGAGTTTTGCAATACTCTCTCCATATTCATTGGAATTCTTGAAGGGCTCTGAAAAATGTTTCGCTACCAGAAGGGCAAAGTTCGTGTTATGGGTTTGCTTTGCAGGATCCTCGTAGCTGTGACCATTTACCGTTACGATGCCGTTGGTATTCTCATTTACCACAGCTCCCTTGGGATTCATACAGAAGGTGCGCACGTAATCCTCGTATTTTTCCGTACGATACACGATCTTGCTCTCATAGAGTTCATCTGTAAGATCCGAAAAGATCTCAGCCGGCAGTTCAACCCGGACACCCAGGTCGACACGGTTGGAATTCGTATGGATATCCAGGTCCTTGCATACCTTCTGCATCCACTTACTGCCGCTTCGGCCGGCGGAAATGATACATTTCGTACCCTCAAAGGTTGTATCATCGCTGTAAACCTTGTAACCCTTCTCCGTTTTCTCCACGGTTTCGATGGCACAGTCAAAATAGAAATCCACCTTGTTCTTCAGATGATCATAGAGGTGCTCCAGAACAATATAATTAATATCCGTACCCAGATGGCGGACCGAAGCATCCAGAAGATGCAGGCCGTGCTGCATACAGGTTTTCTTGAATTTTGTTCCCGCAGTGGAATACAGCTTCGTACCCTCCCCGCCAAAACGGAGGTTGATTCCATCCACATATTCCATCAGTTCAATGGCTGTCTTTTTTCCGATATACTCATAGAGAGTGCCGCCGAAATCATTGGTAATGTTGTATTTTCCATCAGAAAATGCACCGGCTCCGCCGAATCCACTCATGATGGAGCAGCATTTGCAGTGAATACAGGACTTGATTTTATCACCATCAATGGGACATTTACGGTGCTCCAGCGGATGTCCTACCTCAAAAACAGCGATCTTTAAATCCGGTTTACGTTCCATCAGCTCATAGGCAGAAAAGATACCGCCGGGACCGGCGCCGATAATTAACACATCATACATATTGAAATTCTCCTTGTTTTCCTAAAATTTGATTCCCTCTTTCTGTATTATAGCATAAATTTCGAAAAAAGAGGCAGCACGTCATGAGCTGCCCCGAAACAGTATCCCCCATGTCGTCATGGCATCTTCCGTTATTATATCATCACCTCAGAATAAAGATTCTTTTACGGCATTGGTGGTGTTGAACAGCCGGAACGTAAAACGGTAAAATCAGGGGCTAATCGATAATGGAACTGTGATGAAAACACGGCTCACAAATCTTAAACGGATATCCAACCGGCAGCATCCGTCCGCAGCGCTGGCAGCGGGCGATGTAGCTTTTTTTGCCCTTGGACAAATACTGCATGATCGTGCCTTCAGTGCGGCTGCGTTCCTGTTCGAGCCAGTCCTCGTCGATGATCTTGTCAAAACGGTGGGAGAACTGGTAGTAGAGGTCGAGCTTGCGGTAATACGTTTCGTATTTCTGCAGCCCCAGCTTGGAGCCGGCGCCTTTGTCCGGGTGTTTCAGGCGTTTGTCCGCCGGGTAATCCTTGCAGTAGCGCAGCCATTGCAGGACAACCTGATGATCCTTGATATCGATCGGACAGCTGATCATGCGGTAGAGAATCCGTTTGTCATCGAATCCGTAGATATCGTCTCTGTAGCGTTCTGCCTGCGCATAAAGGCTTAAAATCTCATCGACGCTGACCTTTTCAAACGGAGGCGTCGGCTCCACGGATTTCCAGACTTTGATGATAACGTCCAGCGGCTCGTCCAGATCGAGGAGAATCTGTGGGAAACCGAGGCTGACTTTTTCGATTGGTTCTTCCTCCTGAGTAAGCTGTTCCCGGATATAATCAAGGGATTCCTGCCCCATCGCGTTGACGTAGCCGGTGTCAAAGAGTCCGAAGCGTCCGGCGCGCCCGGCGATCTGCTTGACCTCCGGTACGGTCAGACCGCGCCGGGTGGTACCGTCAAATTTCTGGGTCTGGACAAATACGATACGCCGGACAGGCAGGTTGAGTCCCATGCCGATCGCGTCGGTGGCGACGACTACCTTGGTTTTGCCGCTGGTAAAAAGCTGCATCTGGCGGCGGCGGATCTCCGGCGGCAGGCTTCCGTATATAACACTTGCCTTGATACCTTCTTCTTCCAGACGTCCCGCTACATCCAGCACAGATTTTTTGGAAAATACGACGAGTGCATCGCCGGGAAGAACACTTTCCGGGAAGGAAAATGGCGTGTCCTCACAGATGAGCGCAGTTTTGCGCTGATACCGGCAGATGGCAAGGCTGTCGCCGCACAGATGGATCAGATGTGTGACAGCAGATTCAGCGGCGGGACTCATGCAGACATGGATTTCGTGGGCTTTCAGTCCCAGAATCGCCTTTGTCCAGCAATGCCCGCGGTCTGGATCGGCGGTCAGCTGCGCCTCATCAATCACGGCAATATCGTATTCCTCGGAGAAATCTGCCATCTCGATCGTCGAAGCTGTGATCCGGCTGTCATCGTCGGCGATACACTCCTGACCGGTCAGCATGGTGCTGGGAACGCCGCAGTCGTGCATTTTTTCATATACCTCAAGCGCCAGAAGGCGCAGCGGACCGAGGTAAGTGCCCTTTTTCGCTGTTTTTAAGCGTTCCAGCGCGTGAAATGTTTTGCCGCTGTTGGTTGGTCCGATGTGGAGAATGAAACGGCGGTTCATCGCCATAGTCTCCGGAAATTCCAGCTCTGGGCGGGATGGGACGAGATCCATAATTTTATACTGGATGACGTAGCGCTTATAGATCTGGTAAAGCTCCAGAAGTGTCTGCGTGCAGAGCTGACCATCCAATTCTGTTTCCAGATAATTCAGAAAATCCACGGAAATATCATCGCGCTGGGCGGGCAGAAACATTGCCTCATCCAGGCGGATGAGCTGTGGCAGCAGGCTGGTTTCAATGAGCTTTGTGACAGCATCGTTGTGCGAACGGTACGCAAAATAAGCCAGATTTTTGATCTGGCGGTGCCATTCCTCCAGCGAGAGGCTGGTGACCTGTGTCGGTTTGGTGCGTTTCAGTGTTTTAAACAGCCGGTTGGTCCGCTCGCTCAGATCGCGGGGGCGGGAACTGGTCTTTCTTTTTTTCTTGCTTGCCGCCTGATACTGGCGGATATATGTCTGAAGAAGCTGGTTTGGCTCGATCATTTGAAAGTCTCCTCTTTATGTAAATATCCTGTCCGATAAATCTTCTGGTTTAAAGCTTCATTTGATATAGGAATGTTTCTATTATCGCAGAAGTTGCATGGATGTGCAAGAACGGGAAATCAGATTGCAGAAAAATATAAAAATATTTGATATAATAAGAACACTTAGTTAAAACAGAAAGGTCAACATCTATATGGCATCAAACTATAAAACGGGCGCCAGCCTGAATTTAACTCCCTTCGAAATGCAGCTTCTAAGCCGCAGCCCCCTGTTTCGAGGCGCGGGCGAATCTGGAATCGGGGAGATGCTGTCCTGTCTGGGGGCGGAGGAACGCAGTTATGAAAAAGAAGAAATGATTTATCGCGCGGGGAATACGGTCACATCTCTGGGTGTGGTGATGCACGGAAGTGTGATGATTGTCAACGATGATCTGTGGGGCAACCGCAGCATTCTAGACCGGGTAGAACCGGGACAGATTTTTGCGGAGACATATGCGTGCGTGCCGGGGGAAAAGCTGCTGGTCGATGTGTTTGCAGCGGAGGTGACGGAAGTGCTGTTTTTAAATGTTGGAAAAATGCTGTCGCAGTGTCCCAATTCTTGCGGACATCACACGCAGCTTATCCGCAACCTGCTTGCAATCTCGGCGCAGAAAAACTTGCAGCTGTCCCGCCGGATCTTCAATACATCGTCGAAATCCATCCGGGGACGGCTTCTGTCGTACCTCTCCGATCAGGCGGTAAAAAATGAGAGCGAGAGATTTGATATCCCATTCAATCGCCAGCAGCTCGCCGACTATCTGGGTGTGGACCGGTCGGCGCTGTCGGCAGAGCTGGGGAAAATGCAGCGGGAAGGTCTTCTGGAATTTAGAAAAAATCACTTTCATTTATATGAAGAGGTTAGAAGCTTGTAGATTACAAACAAAAATACCCTGTCAGGAGCATTAAAATCCGACCGACAGGGTATTTTTAGTGAAAATCCCTATGGGTGTAACAAGACCGGCTGTCCATTCCCTATACTTTCCTGCACCGGCTGTTTCAGCATATCCAGAAATGCCTGTGCCGCCGGCGTCAGCGGGCGCATCGGGTTTTGCAGGACGAGGATCTGGCGCTTCGGGATAGGGATATTTAGGTGAAGCTGGAACACGCGGTAGTTGAGCAGGTAGTTCCGGGCAAATTCCGAGGGAACAAAGCCGATTCCCAGATTGTGCGAGACGGTCGGGGCGATCAGGTCGTTGGAAGAAACTTCGATGCTCGGGCGCAGATCCAGCCCCTGTTCCTCAAAGAGATTGTCCCAAAAAAGCCGCGTCGTTGTGCCGGACTCCATGCTGACAAGTGGGTGCATACAAAGCTCTTCGAGAGAGAGTGTGCGGTTTTGCAGCTCGGAAAAACGGTTTCCGGCGATGATGATGTCCTGGAACTCGGCAACCGGCATCACGTGAACCAGATCCAGATCCTTCATGATCTCGTGGATCGGAGAAATGATGACGGCAAAGTCATTTTCCCCGGCCTTTAAGGAAGAAGCGGTGATCGGCGCAGAGTTGGAATGAATCTGCACGGTCACATTCGGAAAACGCTGCTGGAATTGTTCAATATAAGGAAGCAGAAAGAAGCGCATTGTCAGCTCGCTCGCACCGATCGAAACCTTGCCACTCTGACTGTTCGTGTATTCTTTTAAAAGCTCTTCCGCTCGTCCCATCTGCTGGCAGGGACGGTTGATCTGGCGGAACAGGATCCGCCCTTCATCGGTCAGGGTCACGCCTTTTTGGGAGCGGTTGAAAAGTTTGCACTGAAGCATATCTTCTAAATTATGAATGTATTTTGTTACGGTTGGCTGCGTGAGGCAGAGATTCAAAGCCGCCTGGGTAATATTCTGGCATCGAGCCACCTCATAGAAAACCTTGTAGTAGTCGAAACTGATATCCATGTATGTAGTTGAAATCCTTTCTGTATGTCGGACTGTTTCTGCCTGATTGAAACAGTGTTTATCTGATTTTATATCTGTACGTGTATTTACCAAATATAGTCACACTTTATCGTATTTTTCCAGAAATGTCCAGCCACAATAACGATTACCAATAACTATCACCATTCATTTTATCTATGGATATAGGAAAAAAATATAATTTTACCATTTGTATTTCCGGGAGTAAGATCGGGAACAGACGGGAAGAATGTGGAGACACAGGAGAAAACGTTACTGGGCACGTATGCGTGAACAGTAACTAGAACACGTGGCGGCATCGGGAAATGAAAGAAAAATAGCCGGGGCAGCCGCGGGAGAACAACCCGGAGAGAGGAAGTGACAGTATGGGAGATCTGGGTGCGACCCTGATCAAGGAATTGAACTGTGAGACAGCCTTTACAATTGGCGGGATCGGCATATCAGAATCCGTTGTGGTTACATGGATCATGATGGCAGTGGTGCTCGTGGTTTCACTGATTGTGACGCACGGTCTGAAAGTTGAACATCCCGGACGCGGACAGCTCCTTCTGGAGAACGCTGTTACGTGGCTGCAGGGCATTGGCGAGGGAATCCTCGGAGAGGAAGGAAAAGGCTATGCGCCGTATCTGACATCCGTGCTGATGTATCTGGGCGTGGCGAACCTGCTTGGTATACTGGGGTTCAAGCCGCCAACCAAGGATTTGAACGTCACGGCAGCACTGGCGCTGATGAGTATTGTGTTGATTGAGACAGCAGGGATTCGGGTCAAAGGTTTAAAAGGATGGTTAAAGAGCTTTACAGAGCCGATCGCCATCGTGACACCGATCAATATCATGGAGGTATTTATCAAACCGTTGTCGCTGTGTATGCGACTGTTCGGAAACGTGCTGGGCGCGTTCGTCATCATGAAATTGATTGAATACATCCTTCCGGTAGGGCTTCCGGTATTGTTCAGCGCTTACTTTGATATCTTTGACGGTCTGATTCAGGCGTATGTATTTGTCTTTCTGACAGGGCTTTTTATCAAGGAATCAATCGAGTAATAGAAGAGAAATAGAAAATTACAAAAAGGAGACTTTATTATGGGTACAATCATTGCAATTGGAGCAGGTCTGGCAGTTCTTGCAGGCGCAGGAGCCGGAATTGGTATCGGAATCGCCACATCTAAGGCGACTGAGGCAGTCGCAAGACAGCCGGAGGCAGAGGGAAAAATCACAAAGATTCTATTGTTAGGTGCGGCACTTGCCGAGGCAACTGCTATTTATGGTTTCGTTATTGCCCTTTTGATTATTATTCTTTTAAGCTGATACGATAGAAGACGAAAGGTGGGGCAAGGCTATGTTACGGTTGGACATCAACCTGGTTTTTACGATCATCAACCTTTTAATCTGGTATGCAATTATCCGTATTTTCCTCTTTAAGCCGATCAACAAAGTGATCGATAAACGGAATGCAGATATTCAGGAAAAGTATGATGAGGCAAAAAAGATGCAGGAAGAAGCGCAGGCGGAGAAAGAGAAATACGCAGCCTGCCAGGATGAAATAGAAGTAGAGAAAAACAAGGTGCTGGATGCGGCGCGTGCGAGTGCACGTGAGGAAGGACGCCAGCTGATTGAAAACGCCCAGAAAGAGGCAGATAAAGTCATCCGTAAGGCGGGCGAGGATGCACGCCGGGAGAAGGATAAGATGCTTGAACAGGCGAAGCATGAAATTTTGTCGCTGGTTCTGGACGCGGCGGCTGGTTCGATGAACAAGAAGTCGGATGACAGCGCTCTTTATGATGAGTTTTTGAAGAAAGCGGGTACGACGGAGAATGAAGAAACTTGATGTCTATTTACAAGAAATAAAGAGGCAGAAGATTTCTGTCGATGATCTGCAGCATGCGGCTGAGATACTGGCTGCGACACCGCAGCTTCCGGCAGAGCTTGAAAATCCGGATTTGACCCGTGAGAAGCGGGAAGATCTGGTTCGTAGCCTGTTTCCGCTGGCAGTCCGGGGAATCATCGAGGTGCTGGCACAGGATCAGACAATGAAAATGATGCCGGATCTGATTAAGGAAGCGGAGGCGTTTGAAAAGCCGGATAAATATCTGCGCTGTGTGCTGGAATATGTCAAAGAGCCGGATGAAAAACAGGCAGCCGGAATCCGGAAATTTCTCTCGGAGAAATATCCGGGACGGGAACTCCGGATTGTGAAGGAAGAAAAGCCGGAGCTTGGAAGTGGTTTTATCCTCCGGGTCGGAAGTGAGGAATATGACTGGAGCACGGAGGGAAGAAAACGGGCGCTGGCAGATAAATTAAAGAATCTGGCAAAAGAGCCGGATTCGGGTGATTTCCTTACACAGAAGGGAATCATCGGGATTCTGAAAGGAAATCTGGATGGAATCGACATTTCGGTCCGTGAGATCGGTACGGTCAGCCGGGTGGGCGACGGCATCGCCTATGTGGATGGAATCGACCATGCGATGTACGGTGAGATTGTGGCGTTTGACGGCGATGTGAGAGGCATGGTACAGGATATCCGGTCGAAGGAGATCGGCTGCATCCTCTTTGGACATGCGAACACCATCGGAGAAGGAAGCCGCGCGATGCGGACCGGCAAGATGGCAGGTATCCCGGTTGGCGAGGGATTCTTAGGGCGTGTTGTAGATGCGCTGGGCAATCCGATCGACAATAAAGGGGAGATTGAGGCAGCCGGATACCGTCCGGTGGCGTCACCGGCGCCGGGTATTATCGAGCGTCAGTCAGTTGATACCCCGATGGAGACCGGTATCCTTTCGATCGATTCGATGTTCCCGATCGGACGCGGACAGCGTGAGCTGATCATTGGCGACCGCCAGACCGGTAAGACCTCGATCGCGGTGGATACGATGCTGAACCAAAAGGGAAAAGACGTGATCTGCATCTATGTGGCGATCGGTCAGAAGGCTTCAACGGTATCAAGACTGGTTCATACACTGGAAAAACACGGGGCGATGGAGTACAGCATCGTGCTGGCAGCGACGGCGAGTGATCCAGCGTCCTTACAGTATATCGCGCCGTATGCAGGAACGGCGCTGGCAGAATATTTCATGCATCAGGGAAAAGATGTTCTGATTGTCTATGACGATTTATCGAAACACGCGGTTGCGTACCGTGCACTGTCTCTTCTGATGGAACGTTCCCCGGGACGTGAGGCATATCCGGGCGATGTATTCTATCTGCATTCCCGTCTGCTGGAGCGCTCGGCGCGGCTTTCGGATGAGCTGGGCGGTGGTTCAATCACAGCGCTGCCGATTGTCGAGACACAGGCGGGCGATGTGTCGGCGTATATCCCGACCAACGTTATTTCCATCACAGA
>ENA-ORRW01000705-ORRW01000705.1-human-gut-metagenome-genome-assembly--contig:-NODE-705-length-37046-cov-11.341894_pt1 | contig 37046 bp, 43 predicted proteins | sample MGYA00242183_ERZ509150 | MGnify/ENA primary metagenome ERZ509150 (study PRJEB26280, sample SAMEA2338639) | human gut metagenome | biome: human gut; feature: human-associated habitat; material: faeces... | reverse complement strand
ATCAAGGTTTTAAAAGAATTTTAGAACAATAAAATGGGTAGTTTTTGACACTACCCATTCAAAGAAGGAGATCACTTTATGAAGAAAACCTATGTACTTGACACAAACATCCTGATGACAAGCCCGAATGCATTGTTCGGATTCGCTGACAATGATGTCGTAATCACCGGAACCACATTGCAGGAACTCGACGCACACAAAGGCGATCCTGGAGAACGCGGATACAACACAAGAGAAACCGTTCGTCTTCTGGAATCACTTAGAAAACAGGGATCATTAATTGAAGGTGTTAAAACCTGGGACGGAGGTCGCATTATGCTGGAACCTGACATGGTTGACGCTTCCGTACTTCCAACCGGATACAATATTGAGGTTCCGGATAATCGTATCATCGCAACTGTACTCAAAATGGGTCAGAGCGAAAAGTATCAGATGCCAGTAATTTTGGTAACCAATGATCTTTCTATGAAAATCAATGCATCCGCTTGTGGCGCTCTCGTTGAAGGGTATCGAAATGAGAGTATCGAATCCAGTTCGAACGAACAGTATTCAGGAAAACGTTTTATTGATACAGTGACAGACGAGGATATTGATAACTTATATGCAGCAGGTAAAGAAGGAGTAGGAGTTGCATTTACAGGAGCCGATGACCTGGTAGAAAACGAATATTTGATCATGAAAGGATCAAGTAAATCCGCTATCGGAATTCATCGTAATGGGCGCATTTATATTGTGGATGCAAAAAGTGTTCCAGCTTATCGTGATATTAAACCAAGAAATGCATCCCAAAGAATGTTAATGCATGCATTGAACGCCCCGGTTGATGAGATTCCTCTTGTAATTGCAAAAGGACCTGCCGGAACCGGAAAGACAATGTTAGCAATTGCATGTGGGCTTGCTCATACTTATAACAAACTTTCCAGATCGTCCAGCAAATACGAAGACAATGATGGGCTTGCTCATACTTATAACAAACTTTCCAGATCGTCCAGCAAATACGAAGACAATGATTATGATCAGATTCTTATCACAAGAAGTAACACAATCTCTGACAATGATCTCGGTTTCCTGCCAGGTGATCTCGAAGAAAAGATGTCTCCGTTAGTAGCACCGTTTATGGACAACATGCAGACTATCTTTGCCGGAAAAGAACACGATCTTGCTACTGCAAAACAACAGATCGATTTTGTTATGGAACGAGGTTTTGTACGAATTGAAGCCGTCGGTTATTTACGTGGACGATCCATTTCAAGATCCTATTTGATCGTCGACGAAGCTCAGAACTTAACTGTAAACCAGGCTTTGGAAATCGTAACAAGAGCAGGAGAAGGAACAAAGGTCGTCCTTCTTGGGGATCCGAATCAGATCGACGCCAGATATCTGGACAAAAGAAACAATGGACTCGTATTTACGGCAGAAAAGATGAAAGGCTCACCACTGTGTGCACAGATCACATTTGAAGAAGATGAAGCTCAGCGTAGTGCACTGTGTATCGAAGCCGCAAAACGACTGACTGTACATTAGGAAACACAAGGCACAGGATGTGAATATTTAGCTTATCTCCTGTGCCTTCCATAAATTAAAGGAAGGATGATCACGATGGCATATAAATTCAAACAGTATGGTGATGGGTTTAAAATATTAGGCAAATATGAAGGATGGCATTATGGTATATGGATTGATTGTATGCCAAAATCATTTGTGTTCCTAAAACCCATAAATGATAATGATTATGTGTTTACATGTGTAGACTCAATAAAAGCTCATTATATAGACAGGTTTTGTGGAAGAATAGAATTATCATGGATTAAATGTATAAACGGTAAATTCATTGAAATATCAGCAGAAGAGGCACAAAAACTTTTGGATGAAAAATTATCTGTATATGATTCCATCCCGCATCCAAAAATTGGAGACACTATATTGGTGCGATTATCAACATCTGACGAATGGGAAGAAATGAAAGTTGTCGATTATTGTAATAGTGAATATGGTTACCAATTAAGGGTTGATGGGTGTTATGGGGATTTTTCCATCGAACTTGGACAATACAAGACAGAATGGAAATTAAAAGAGAATGATTAAGGAAGGAGATTTTTATGAGTGAAAAATATATCTTGAGAACAGAAACAAATACGTTATATCTCGACAACATAACACAAAGAGAAGAATTCGTCTACGTTGAAGATACTGGTATTCTGTATCGAATTTTGGAAGACGACGAGATGGAGCTGCAACCAGATGCCTTATTAGATACTTCTGACAATAGCGAAAAGCAAAAACGATTATGCCAGTATGGACACTTTCAAAGTGCAGAAAAGGCATTCCATTGTGTGGAATACAACAAAGCTGCTGCAAACGAAATGCTGGAAGAGTTGAAAAAGATGGATGCAGAAAACGAAGACAAACAGGATAATGCAGAACCAGTATCCGAAATTAATGAGACGCCAAAAACATACACGGCATCTTATTTGTTCAATTATTTCGGCGGCGATCATGTGGGAGATAAACTGATTACTGGTGTCGGTTTCGATGTAGCTTTCCGCCCATACAAAGATAACAAACTCGTGCAGTTCCGGTCAGAAAAAGAAACATATTTCTATATTGAAGAGAAATCAAGACTGATCGGTATTAGAAGCACAGCGGTCTATATTACAGACGCTGTGAAAGTATCTTTCGATCGTGACAAATTAGTAAAACTTACGCGAAATGAAGATATGATCCGAATCATTTGTGATCATTTTGGATGGAATCGATTAGATATCGAAATTGTTGGTTATGAATTAGATTACGCAGAGTCAAAATGGATGTCGGCTCCATGGTATTGTGGTAAAGATATATGCATCAAATTCATGGAAGAACACAAGGATGACTTAGATAACGCAGATAATCGGAGTGCACAGTGTCCGGCATACGGATGGCTGGAAGAATAATGGAGGAAAAATTGGATGGATGAAAAGTTTAAGAAACTTATTGGCAGACTAAAAAAAGCAACAACAAAAGAGGAAATCATCAAGTGTAAGACAGAGGTAATGGATTTGTTTGATTCATATGCTACAAATACAGCCGGAAAACTTCCGTTTAGAACATGTTTTGATGATATAAAAATGCTTTATGATGCGGAACTGGCAATGACAGCATATTATGCATTGCCTTATCAGCAAGCAGGGTTTCCGTTTCTGGAAAAGCACAATCCAAAAACTATTGAAATTATCCAGATAACTGTATTGTTTTACACAATGCAGATTATCACCCTTTTAGAAAATGGATATTTTGATAAAATGTCTTTATGCGAATATAATGATATCAATGCAGATACTCTTGATTTCTGCGGTGATATAGATTTTTGTGTTAAATATTCAAAAACTCTGTTTCAGGATTTATTCTACTATTTGGATGCCGTACAATTTGATAGTGAGAGAGCAGGAAATTATAATGAAAGAGTTGTATATCTTGCGCATGAGAATGAATGTGATAAGTTCTATATTGATGATGAAAAGTATGAAATGATGTTGGACACCATATATAGTAATCTCTCAGAAAGTAAATACAAAAACATCATTGATGGAATCTTAGGTATTTACAAGATGCGTTTTACCAAGATGCAGTATTTGCTGGAATATCAACCGATGTTTATAAGAGTGGCACATAAATACATATATTATGTCAGGTCATAGGATGCAAGCAATGGAAAATTACATTTTATGGAAACGCACAATGTCCGGCACACAGATTGATAGCCGAATAATTAAGGAGGAAAGATTATGAGTACAGACATAATCAGTACAATACAGCAGTTCGTGAAAAACGGTGGCAGATATGAAAAAGACAGAGAACCAGGATGTGGTGAACCTTTTTATGGGAAATATATGGAGCAGCTCGTCAAAAGAGACTATGAATTAGGTGATAAGATACAGGTAGAAATGGATAACGGCGAGGTATACAGCGGACTTCTAATGAGGAACACATGGTGTGATATAGATTTACTTGTATCCGGAAGTAAGATTTGGAAAAACAGACAGAACCTGAAATATTTCTATTTTAATAACATAAAAACAATAACATTGATTGAAAAGCGAAACCCGGAATTTGATATGGATAAAGCGGATACCGAGTATTTATGTCATAAGAGAGAAAACGAAGATGGTGTAGATGATGGTGTAGATTATAGCGACGTTGATACAAACGGAATCGAGACGCGAAACAAAAACAAAGCAGCGTTCGAAAGGGTATATCCGGATGTATCATTCGATGATTCGCATGTGATTTGCATAGAAGACGGATGTTCGCTGTTTTTTCCGTTCACAAATGGCGGAGTCAGTGCTGAGGTATATATTGTGCAGAAAAATGGTATGAATGCAAAGAAAATCGAATGCAAAGTTGGCAAACCATACCCAAATAAATGCAGCTATCATGCGTATAACAGCAAAGACAAAGAATATAACGATGTCGATCTTTATACATATTTGCCGGACGCAAATGCAGAATACCATGACGTGTATATTGTGTGTGTCTGGACTGTGGATATGACAGATATTCATGGCAATTATCTTCAGTTTGTTCAAATGTACGAAATCGGAACAATCAAACCACAAGTTGGTAAAAAGAATACGCACTTCATTACCATGCGCATCAGCTCAATCTGCGGGCATAAGGATCTATTTACGAAAGAACACCAGTATGAGCTTGAGAAAATTATGGATCGCAAATCTGTATTTTTCCTTAATTCCATGGATGACGCGTATGTTATCACATCGTTAAAAGAATCCGACGATGAAGGTTCTCTCTGTTTCTTAGCGGAACAGGCGTTATCACATTTCAATATCAAAGAAATGTTACAAGGCCTGATGATAGAAAAAGTTCTGGACGAACACATTGAAGTCACTGTCGATTATGAAGATGTATCTCCTGGATATTTTTCAGGAAATTATCGCAAAGGTCGAAAAGGGTATCAATTCAAAATGTTAGAGGATTAGCAATACATAAGACAAAGAAAAATGGAAATCGTTCGAAATAATGTTAAAAGATACTAATTGAAAGGAATTTGTGAATGAAAAATTATGTAGTAGTGGAAAATCATAATGACGGAACGCTTTCGGTAATGTCGATTGAAAAATATCGGGAGATGAGCAAAGGCTATGAATGGAGATATGAGCCTATCAGCGATGCAGACACAACAGATGAAGCACTAAAAATCATAGCACACATCAATGAGCTTGGCGGAGTATCAAATTATCTTACAGAATTAATGGATAAATACAATTTCCATAAAGTTGTAACGAAAGAAAGAACCGTAGTGTCTATTGTTGATAAATTTCAAAATGGATATGTCTGGGTGGTTCAATTACATGCATTGTATAAAATTATGGATGAAAAAGATTCTTCACCTGAAGATGCAGTAATGATCACTTTAAATAAAAATATCAGATTACAAAAAGCCACAGAAAGGGTTTGTTAGCCAAATAGGAATGCAGTTATATTTAGCTGCATTCTTTTTTTTGTAATCTAACAAAGTTCTCAAAATGTGAGCCTTATCAGATACAAAACCCATATTTAGGGTAACAAAAATATTAGAAAACGAAAAAGGAGAGTACAAATGAATAGAACAATTATTATGGAAGCTGACGCAAAGGATGCAAAGATTTTGTCGACTCTTATAAAAGAACAGGCTTTGAAGGATATAAGCGAGGACGAGTATAAGCAGCATATCCGTATTGTTTGCGGTCGTGAGGTGCTTGACTATGCGAAATCGCTTGTTATTAACCTGCCTGGCACCTGTTACGCAAACTGTTCGTATTGTATCGACAAAGACCTGCGTCCATGTACGACGGATCATCTGTCATTCTTGCAAACCTGTCGTGCATTGTTGTCCGATAAGTCTGATTTCAAGGAAATTTCGATCACAGGTGGGTCACTACCACCAACGGAATTCAACATGCTGATGACGCTTATCCGGAAACAGTGTCCGGGCGCAAAAATAACCTGGAATACAAATGGAGCCCATGTGGACGCCCGATATGACGTTTCCGACATCAAATACATCAATCTGCATCGGAATTCGGCGAATGATAACGACAACAGAGAAATCTTCCAATCAAAAGCACCAATACTTTCAATCAATGAAGCAAAAGTGTTGTTTGAAGATAAACTTTGTGTTCGTGTTACGGTGGACGAAGATTTTGATCTTGATGAGTATGCAAAATATGAGGTGCCACTTTATTTGAACCGGCTGCTGCCAGGAACAGAAGCATCTGAACAGCGGTTTCATGAAGTTTTGGATCGTTTAGCAGTATCCGAAGATGTTGATATCCGTAGAAGAAATCAGTATCTAAACGGATACTACAAAGAGATCCCGGTAAGGATTTGCCTTGGCGATCGTCTAGCGGAACGGATCCAGAACCGGTACCCGATGTGGCTGAATGTGGTGATCATTCATCGTGATGGTACAGTATGCGGATCCTGGTACCCGGACGACAAATTCTTATTCAAACTGTAAAACAAACAGAGACGTGACCAATACTGTTGCGTCTTTTGTTTTGCAGTTTAACAAGACAAACTCCCTCATCCTTATCCTTAAAAAGTGTTTACCAGACAAATTTCATCTTATCCTTATCCTCTTCCTTATCCTTAAAAAGTATTCCTTTGTAAATTAGTCGCACATATTTAGGATAACAACAAAAGAAAGAAAAAACATGGTCGTATTCTGGTTCGTAGGTTTCGGTTGTTATATACCCTGGTTGTTTTCTGGTAGTGTATATCAACAGCAAGTAATATCTTGGAACCAAGTTATAGACCCTGTTTGTTTCCAGGTTGCGTATACCCTGATTGGGATATTATACTCATGTTCTATGGTTATAGACCCTGGTTGTTTCCTGGTTGCGTATATCTTGGATTAGAAAACCAGTCTCTGTAATAAAGTTTGATACTGAATATAGTATCTATACTGTGAGGTTTACAACCCTTACTCGATTACTCGGGTGAGGGTTATCTTCGTTTTTGTACTTTAAAAACGGAGATTTGAACACCGCAGGTGTATAATCATCTGCCTTTGTTTTCTTAGAAGATTTGTACTCTGTATTCCAAGAGTAAGATCTTCGTTTTGTACTTTAAAACGTAGATTTGAACACCGCAGGTGTATAATCGTCTGTCTTTGTTTTCTCGGAAGATTTTTACACCGTTCTACAAAATATCTATCTCTATCCATCAATATAATCCCTCTTGTTATTTCTCTGCTTTGAACTCCCACATATTTATGACAAGAAAACAAAGAAAAGAAAAACGAAGAAAAGTGTCGAGTTTTTCAAAAAGTGAGCCTTGTAAATAACAGTAACAAAACAGAGAGGGATTTTTTTTTATGACACGAAACGAGAGAGAAACAAGACAATTTAATACAGAGGAACAACAGAGATTCCTTAGTATCTTACATAGAGATTCCAGAGGCGGTTCTGTGATCTGTACTCAGATTCATAACGGTGACCTGTCTATGCAGCAGGTTACAAAAGATATAACTGAGATTAATGGGGAACAGATCGAAGATGATGTCTATGTATCTGTAAACTCATTTAAGACATCAGGTGGTCCGTTCACCAGTAGACGTGCAGAAAATGTATATTCCCTCAATGCCATGTATATTGATCTCGATTTACCGGGACACAAAAGAAACGAAGATTCAGAGATGATCATTCATGAAAATCTTGACATGATCCATGAAGCGGTCAGCGATGGAAGATTACCACGTTATACTATGATCACATCAACTGGAAACGGTCTTGGTGTCTTTTTTGTGCTGACCAACTCTATTGCTAATACATCGAAAACAGCAAAGCAGCAGCAGTATTTTGACACCTTATACGATCTGCTTGCGGAAAGAATGAAAGACGTGCTTTCAGAATGCGGAGAACATGCCCTTATTGTAGATTCCAGTGTTATTGGAGACCATGCTCGTATCTGCAGGTTACCGGGCACAAGAAACAGCAAAAGCGGTACTATGTGCACACTGATTGAAGTAAATGAAAGAGGCTGCTGCAATTTATTCGAATACAGTAAAATTCTTTCAAGAGATACTGCAGAAAAAACACAGAACACAAACAAAAAAGGTAAGACGAAGAATACTGGAGAAAAGCGTTTTGTCTCCAGCTTTTATCATGCCCAATTATTGATGAAACTGGAGCAGTTACAGAAAGAAAGATCCAGTTGGAGAGGACATCGTGAGGTGTTCTGTTTTGTGTACTATAATACAGCAAAACAATGTCTCGAGTACCAGGATGCCGTGAAATCATTAAGACAGTTTAATGATGATCTTGGAGAACGAATCGATGAATCCAGAATCAAGAGTATCATCAGATCCGTTGACAGCAATTCTTCTTATGACGGATCTTATGCAGGATACTATAAACTCACAAACTTATGGATCTGTAACAAACTTGGACTGAATGAAAATGAAATCAAAAAATACGGATTGGATGGCGGCTGTAGCTGGGAGGATCGAAACCAGCAGGCACATCTGGATGTTGTACGAAAAAGACTGGATACTGAGAAAAAGGTCGTAGAACTGTTAACATCAGAGGAGCGTCCAACTTATGAAACCGTAAGTGATTACTCTGGGGCGTCCATTGCAACTGTAAAACGCATCGCATTAAAATACCGTGTCCGAAAATGCGACGACATTACGGCTGTATCCATTGACTGGGATGCATTATACCAAGAGATCGAAGACGCATACAAAGAGGAGCGCCTTAAAGTATGTAGAAATCGTATCAAAACTTGCACTAGTGTTGTTATAAGTCCTACAAATGAGAATGAGAATTCTAAGCTTGCATCCGATAGCGGTGAGGATGAGTTCTTGAGACTCAATTCTTGTAAAACTAATTGCGTTAACGAAGAAGATGATCTTTATTCTGAAAACAATGGTTGGGTCTCTACGGAATGTTCTTTTGAGGAACTCACAGATGGATCTAATCCTTTTGACTTCGATAGTCTGGATTCTTCTTCTTTTAAAGCAAATGAAACTCCAAATTCTGAATGCGATATTTCATCACTAAGTTCAGTAGAAGTCTTTGAAAGAAATGCATTGTATGGTGACAGTTTTCTTGCATTCCTTATGAAAGGAGCTGGAGATCGTACTCTTAAAATGTATCAGGCATTCGCAGACGCTTTTTATGGTAAGATCAATGCTTTTAACGCTAATCATGAATACGCACAGAGTAATCTCTTGTATGTGCTCTTAGATATGATTGCGGACAAATATAGCACGAGTCCTAGTATTGATCTCTGTATTTTGGATATCGATAAGTTATACAGGTTTACAGCACTTGATAGCTGTAATCTCAGAGATTACGAGGTCAAAGTAACAAAGCAGTCTGCATCCGAATATGTTGCTCCAAATAATCGTTTTCTCTATACTCCGGAATATTTAGAGATTCCGGAACCGAAAACAAACAACGGAGTCAAAAACAATAGGATGCGAGAGCGAGAACTTGATAGTTCAGATATTCATATGATTAAGATCGCTCATTTGCTTGATACCGATGAATACCGACATGTTGTTGATGTTTTGTATTCCGTGTCTGAAGTCTGCGAATTAAGTTCTAATTGTACGGAACACGAGAATGGATTGCTTATTGCTGGATTACTGAAACATCTTCCAACTTTTGGTGAAAAACGTATTGAAAATATGATGAATGCGTTAAAAGAGGTGCCTGAAACAGTGGGCTCAACTGAATTAGTAAACATTTTATGTAATACTCTTCATTGCAAGCCTGAAACACTCGGCACCGTAAAGAATGATCTTGATAAAATGAAACGGAAAAGTCCTGCACAAAAGAGAGCAGGTATTATGTATCGCAGACATCAGGATACCATGAACTGGTGCCGACGTGAGAAACAGCACAATGTTACCTGCCGCACGTATTTGAATTCGTATTCCGTTCTGAGTAATGATAAGTATAAAAATCTGACGTTTACAATTAATGATAAGCCAGTAACTCGTGACGTTATCCGTAAACAATATTTATATCCCGTTAGCGTTGACGACTTGAAGAATATGCCGGTAATGCATGATATGCAGGAACTCATGAACTGGGTTATCAGTCATCCGGTTACAGAATAAAGGGTGACTAACTTTTTATCTTGAAAGGTGGTGACGACTATGTTTCTTATACGCTTATGTTTCTGTATTGTTTGTGTTGATGCTGTAGCGATCGTATTTCGAATCTTTCATGCACTCCGGCACGACTTCCCTGTAAGACCACTGTTGGTTCGACTTTTGGGTGCCACGATTGTTGCTATTTTGCTTATAATTCTTTTGTTTTTGTGACGAATTATTCCAAATATGAGCCTATTTGTATTTGTAATCGAATTATTAATAATAAATAGGAGGTAATTGAAACATGCGTAAACTGATCGAAGATATCATTCAATATCAGACGGGTAATATTCTAGTTGATTTATTTTACATCTGCGGATTGTTTGTAATTCCTATCATAATAACGGAATTTGAACTAGAACGAACACAGTCTTCAGAATCTGTATTAAGTATGTATTTAAAAAACTTAATCATCGTGGTAACAATTTGTGTTGTTTGGCATGCAATCTGTACTTAATGTTTTTTTAGTAAAAAAAAAAGAAAGGAAACGAAAACTATGGTTTTATACAAGAAGAACAAAACGAAATCAAGTACACACGAATCTAAAGATTCGCGGTGTGCTCGCTTTGGAGAGTTAGGTTTAAATGGCGAAGCTAAAGCGGAGATGTCTGAACCTAATCTCTCATTATCCGAAAACAAATCAGATATCGAAGTTACAGTTCCAAAAGAAGTTCCTGTTGATGCACAGGTAATTCTTGAAAAGGCTGACACTTTGACTGATATCGTATCTGTTGATGCTAAACCTGCTGAACTAAATCTTGCCGATGAACGCTTGAAACGAAAAGTTGAGGAATTAAAGAGCAGTGACTCAAAACTTGATCACATAAAAGCATGGCTCATTGAGTCTGATACTAGTAAGGTTGATAACCTGTCTGATACCTTAAACAATGCATCAAAATCAAAAACATTCGGTGCTATTGCTATTATTATTGCTATCTTTTTAGCATTTACATTCAAATAAGGGAGGCATATAATATGGAAAACAAAAAATCAACAAGAGAACCACTTCCAGAAGGTGCATATTTATTACTGGATTACCTGCTTACGTATCATCCGAGACAGATCGCGCATATGTATGCAAAAGAAAATTGTTTAGACGAGATTAAAGATGTATATCAGTATTTTGGTTATTCCGAAGACCTGCTTGATGCCGTAGGCTGGGAAGATAATTCGGAAACTGATTCTGACGATACGGAAGAATCTGCAACCCAAATTTCTGATGCCTTAGAAAGTTTTCTGTCTATCTACAAGCCAGGAAATATCATCTATCCGGCAGCAGTTGCCAGGCATCTAGGTATTTCGGTTGCGGATACATATTCAAAACTGGACGATTACGAAAAAATGCATAACGATATTCAGAAGATCTACCTGCTTCGTTGTCCAAAGTGTGGACAGTTTCTGGCAGGCAGATATCAGGCAATTGTTGATATGTATTCAAAATCTGAAGTAGTTTGCGATCATTGTGACTCTATGTTTGTACCAAACCCAGAAACAGACGGATATGTTGTGTACCTGAAAAGGTAAGATTGCTTGTCTTGCATTGGTACAGAAAGGATTTTTCTCAATATGGATGAACTTAGATTAATTCAGAAAACAACAAATGTAGTGCCTGTACAACTTGTGGTATGGTTCTTGAGGTTTCTTGGTATTTATGTTCATGATGGAGAGCAGATCGATCATACAGAGGCTTTCCTAAAGGATGTATACATATTGGATGATTTTACATCTAATATAATATCTGACGGTATTTATATTGTGGCTGAACACAATGGTTCGTTGTCGTCAGGATTTAGAGAAATTATCTACACACATGGAAACGAAAAGGAATTTCTGAAAGAATTTGCGAAAACGCTGCTCATCGAGAACAAATCCTATATTGAAAGGAATGGAAGTTCTTTGCTAAGTCTGTATACGCAGGCTGATATCGAATTTTTTGCGGATATATTTGTTAGTAGCAAAATAATGCAAACGGTCAATTTGACAAAGTATTTTTACAAAAACAGACGTTTGCTAGAATATGCGGAACAAAATTACAAATACTTTTTGGATCAATTGCGTGATTATATGCAGACAAACGAAAGAACAGTCAAAAATAAGGTCTTTCTATTCGCCCAGTTGTATGCGCATTATGAGGTTAATTGTGTGTATAAAAAGAACGACGAGCCACTTCATTATGATACCTGTTTCGATCTTAAGCAGCGTTCAAATTTGCTTGAAGAAATAGGAAAGAATCATATCGCATTACAGTTGTTAATGGCTGATATTCTATTTGGACTACAGGGAGATTCCTATGAGGCATACAAAATCTATATGGATATTGTTTTGAACAAAGATGTTGCGTATGAATGGTATAAAATTGGATGTGTTTATTCAAAAATCGGGAATGATAAGGAGAGATTCGGTTTAAACAAACCTAACTCTCCAAGGCAAGCACACTCCGGATCTTTAGATCCGCGAGTGCTTGATGCAAAACAGTGTGTTCCTTATTTTGAAAAGGCTGTAAAGTTAAAACCAAATTATTATCAGGCCTGGTATCGAATTGCAATGTGTTATGAGAAAACAAACCAAAGCGATGCTGCAATAAAGGCTTACAAGAATGTTATCGTCAATCTTGACTATAAGTGGCAGAATCACACATTGAAACCATTAGAAGTCGAATTCAGTTTTAGAAGTTTCCAACGGATGGGAAAAATATTCTCAAACAAAGGCAGCAATCCTGTTGAAGTTGAATGGGTATTCAAAAATGAGCGTCAAATTATAAAGGATATCGGAAAACAAACGTTTTTGAATGAAATATTGTACACCGAAAACGATTCAGAAGATATCAAGTGTGTTGTAAACGATAAAATACGGCAACGACTAGAAACGAACCTAAAATGCAAAAGAACATAATTGAAAAGTCGTGAATGCATATATTGTATATCGCCTGTATCTATAGTAAACTAATCTCATAATTAGTTTACTGAGGAAAGGAAACCTACTATGAGATTCATGATAGATGAAGAATTAACGAATACATTTGGTGATGATATCGATGCAGAGGTTGCAAAATTGAATGAACTGTTAAAGAAATCTGGTTCATCTGCAACTATTGAGCGATATCCATATGGAACTGCATTGTGTATTAAAGAATCGTTAACGAATACAAGAGGCGCCGGACGAAAAGAAATCGAATATTCTGCAATCAAGATCAGTTTTTTAAAAGAACGGATTTCAGAGATCGGCGCCGAAAATACAGCGAAAGAACTTGGTATGACAAAAGCGGGTATGTATAAAAGAATTAGGAAACGAACGGCAGAAGGCTCAGAGTATTTCTAAAATGCGTTTCCTGTGATGGGAGGATAATTTTATGGCAATAGGTATTAGTTATGTATACAAAAATCCAAACGTAGCCGGAGAGTCATGTCCGGTATGCGGACGAAAAAGCTGGGATATCTTTAGATGTAACAAATGCGGCAGTATATTTTGTAAGTATTGCAGTCCTGGTTGTATAAAGAATGATCCAGATCCGGATGTTGGCGATATCTATGTTACATGCCCGAAATGTGGGAATATCGGGACATTCTACGACTTTTAGATATCAGACCTGACACAATAGAATATAATAACCTAACGAACACAAAACAGCACGCATTTCTTTGTAACTTGGATACGCATATTTAAGATAACAATAAGAACGTATTCAAAACGAGGAGGAAAAGATTATGCGTGCTGTTTATTTTTCATTGACATTAATTGTATTCTATATTTTGTTTTGTCTTGTTCGCCATCTTCAGAACAAAAGGGACGAAAAATCGTACAGAGAAAGACATGCGGTGAAAATCGAAAACGTTGACAAGGAGAAGTTGAAGGCACTTCTTACTGATTGTGAAAAGAATGGGATTGACCCTCGAAAACGACTTTGTGATTGCCGGTGTCCGTATTCTGAAGCTAAACCAAGCAGTGAGTCCTGTTGTGACGAAAAAGGGAATGACACAGATGATCCGGAAAAATGCTTTGCTGTTTTTGGTTGCGGATCGCATTGTTCTGTATTCAATACTGATGTTGAACATGTTTCCTGTTGTTGTTGGAATGAACAGGATGAATCAGAACCTGATTCTTGTAAATGTTTGTGTTGGTTATCAAAATGTGAGGAAAACGAAGAATTGAAAACACTTGTGGATGAGTTACAGTCAAAAGACCTAAAATAGAACACCAAATTTTAGAGAACGACAGGCAAAATTTGCTTGTTGTTTCTTTTTGCGCAAAACATGGTTTTCACTTGATTTGTACTCGAGAAGACAATAGACTCCGCTTCTTATTGAATACAGATCATTCGGAACAAATTCTAGTGGTATCGAATATAATGGTTTCATCGATAACGGCTGCAGTATCTTCTCATCATTCTCACCCTTTAAAAACGCTAAACTAACAAACCACCGATACCCTTTTCCTTTACTTCATCCTTATCCTTAAATTGTATTCCTTTGTAAATTGGTCCCCCATATTTAGGATAACAACAAAAGAAAACACGGTTATTTCCGGGTTGCGTATACCTGTATACAGAGGGATCGACAGAAAAGATATGTTATAGACCCTGGTTATTTCCGGGTTGCGTATACCTGGGAATCGTCAACGACCCGAAAAAGGCAGGTTATAGACCCTGGTTATTTCCAGGTAGCGTATACCACAAGCAGCAGCTCATGGCGTGAATTAGGAGTTATAGACCCTGGCTATTTCCAGGTAGCGTATACCTAGAACTCGAAAACCAGTCTCTGTAATAAAGTTTTATACTGTGAAGTTTACAACCCTTACTCGTTTACTCGGGTAAGGGTTATCTTCTGCCTTTAGGTAGAAGATTTGAACTCTGTATTCCAAGAGTATAATCTTCGTTTTGTACTTTAAAACGTAGATTTGAACACCGTCCCGTCAAGGTTACTCTCATCCTTCTCCTTAAATTGTATTCCTTTGCATAGAGCTCACACATATTTAGTACAAACGAAAAATAAAGTCACAGAAAGGACAATAAAAATATGAGTGAAATTACACCAATTACAGCAGATGAAGAATTAAATATGGAACAGGTTTCAGTACCAGTTCCAGAACCAATCGAGAACCCGAATGATGTTGAATTCAAAAGCGAGGAAATTGATGCGGACCGTTTGCTGGAAGATATCTTAAAACTTGATAAAGACGGTCACGCAAACTGCCAGATCCTGTTTTCTATGGAACGTCTTCATAATGTAAAAGAGGGTATGTCTTTGGATGACGTTCCAGATGAGGACCGCGAATGGCTCGACGACCTACAGGTAGAAAACGCAGCAATTGACGTCTATTCAATGGACGGCGAAATCTCTTGTCTCAATCTGGTCTTCGATAATGACAAAGATGTATATATCCGCGAGATTAACGACATGATGAACCGTTATCGTTTAGCACAGGAACAGTTACAGACCGAAGAGACAGCAAAGAGTGACATGATCATGTTGTCCGTATTACTGATGCCATATGAAACTGATTATCAGGCATTCTTACAGTTTGCATTCCCATTCTGGTGGGGTCGAGTAGTAGGTGCAACAGGTCAGGGTAATATCATGACACTGATGTTCCACAACAATAATATTGATGCTACCCAGATCGACATGACAGAAGACGAATTAAATACGGTAAAAGCTGATGTTATGCGTGACATGGAATCCGGTGAAGGTGGATCAATGTTCGAATAAGGAACAAACAAAGACAACAGACTGCGGTTACGAAAGCAGAAACCGCAGTTTTTGTTGTACCTAAGTGAAAATTCATACGACTTAATACATTTTCAATGATATTTCTCAACCTTGTATCCCATATTTAGATTAACAACATTTTAGATTCATACAAGGAGGAAAAAGTATGAGAACAATATTGAGAGCGATTGAGAGCCTGGTAGTTGGCTTCCTGTCTTCAGGAGCGATTGCAAGAAAAATGGCAGCCACACATGAGTGGTATGTGTCTCGCGGTTACCAGACTGTGACACAGCCATTGTCAGTATGGAAAATTATCCTGCTGGCTCTGATCGTGGCACTGATACTGTTTTTAGTGTCAAGTGTCGTTGCAGCTATGAGAAAATGGGCAAAACCTGTTGAAACAAAAGCTGCAGCTACAACAAATTAAGTTGTATGAATTGTCCCTGCACCTGCCATTGCGAGCGGTGTGGGGGCTTTTTGTATTTATTTTCAAAAGAACTGAAAAAACTGACGAGTTTTTGTAATTGTGAGCCTGTTAATAGGTGAGTAAATAATACGCAGTTAAATGCGGAAACAAAAAGGAGATTTATATTATGGAAAGAAAATTACGTTCTGAAGAGTTAGTACCAGGAAAGCACATTTATTTTTGTGACAATGCAAAAGGACCTAAAAAGAGATTCAAAGAAGGCACCGTATTAAACCGTTATAAATCGTATGCACTGGTAGAAGCTCGTTCTACGTTTATGGGATGCACACATTCTTATAACGTATGTTTAAATTACACAGACATCGATTCCCCGGATGCAACTTGTATCGTAAAGGAATCTATTACACAGGATGAAATGGAAACACAAAGTGATATTACAGCAGAACTCGGATAGTTAATGAGAAGGATGAGAATAAGGATGAGGAAAGTTTGTCAGAAAGATGACAAGACGGAAAAGGTATTTATACCCATATTTCCTATTCTCCATATCTTTCATTCCTTCAAACCCGAGTCATTGAGGACTAGATTATGGATACAATTACACGTTTAATTACAATTATGACAAAACAGAATGGTTATATGATCTACGCGGAAGACTTTTTTGCGGTTTCTAATATGTGTTACGCAATCGCAGGAATTCTTTTCGTGATCGGTATTGGCATCTGTATTGCCATGAGACAGAAAGAAACACGATAAGAAACAAGAAACAAGAAAACAATTGAATATTGAAAAGGAGTGAAAACACATGCATAAAGACAAGAAATTCATAGCGGGAATCGTATGTGTGATTCTTGCGGTTGTAGCACTTATAGGAAGTTTTGCTTTTGTTGACTGGTATCAGAATCGAGCTGTTTTTACAGACAAAAACGGATGGATACATAATATAGAAGGAACAGAGTATGAATCTGATCCATATGCGTCATTAAATTATGTTGTGATCGACAGCGACAAAACAGAATTTGAAAACATGACAGCACATCAGTTCCTAAGCAAGTTAAAACCAATCTTTAAGGCATATTCCGGGAAATCATACATTACGTTTTCATTTGGCGACGGAACCGGACTTTATTGGCCATATGCAAATAAAAAGTATGATGGTATTTATGGAATGATTGACGATTCCGGTCTTATCACAAGTCAGCAGTCGTTTATTCATATTGAAGGAAATACTGTTACAAGTGAGAAAACTAGTTCTGAGACATCAGAAGACAGTGTGAATATGTTTGCGTTACTTCCGGAAGCTTATTATTCTGACAACACAATGGTTTCCGTCATGGAAGATGTTCTTTATCTGAATGTCTATTTTGACGCTTCCGCACGCAGTTATGAAGAGATCGCAAACGAATTATGGAATATCTACAAAAGTGCAGATTTATCAGGAATTAATACCATCTTGATCCGTATGAATGATGATGTGTTTTATGAAGTCAATACAAGAGTTGATAACAGCGTTCCTGTGTTTGTTGAAGATGGATATCAGAAATGGGCTGTATTTTTGTATGGAGACGAAGCGTCTACAAACACAAACGATGTGATCGAAGAGACGGAATACGATCCAAGTACGGATCCGGCATTAAGTGGTATTTACGAAGAAACCGAATCTACGGAGGAATAGCAATGGGATATTGCAGGGCTAGTGCAGTCCGTTTGTTAGAAAAAGAATTGCTGTCCGGAAAACATAAGAATGAGACAGAGGCTGTAAATGCAGCAATCGATAAGAGTCTAATTCATCTGGACAGTAAAGAAAAGTATGAGCTAATACGGATTGCAAACGAACAGAAATGTAATGATATGATCGTAAAATATTTTGTATAAGGAAGGATAGCATTATGAGTAAAGCAAACGAACTATACCGCAAAGCAATGGAAGACATGGAAGAATCCTATGATGATAAGGATTTTGTAGATACCTATGATTATGAGGAAGAAAACAAAGAAGACGATGAATCGGATATGCATGAAGTAGAAGATGAAAACGAAGAATCCGGTTTGGATGAACTCGACAAAGAAGACGAATTTGTTGGTGACCTGGATGACGATGATTCTACTTCCGGAATTGATGTTTCGGATTCGAAGATGAAAGCCAAAGAAGCTAGAAAACTAAGACCTGAAGTCAAATTTGAACCGGGCTCCGTGTATGGAATCCGGCATTATACAGATCGTTACTTTGATGAAGAAAAAGCAAGGAAACTGTTTTATGAAGGCAATGAAAGTGACCAGATTGAAGCGTTATTATATGCTCAGTTTTTTGCAAGGAAAACATATAACTGCAGACAGTCTCATATGTTTATCATGCGTATACTGACAAAGGATGTTGCTTTGTGTAAATCACCAGCTGTGTACGAACAGGCTCAGTATTCCTTTTATTATTTCTTCCGTACATATCTGCTTCGTGAGTGTCAAAAATTCGCAGACAGTAGAGATATCTCACAGAGTGAGCGTCAGGAATATGTAGACGAAGCACTGCAGACCTGTCATGCTTATGTATTTAAGGCACTACCGAAATATGACGTCGATTCCGGCTTCGCGATCAGTACTTATTTTCAGCCGTTTATTAAAGATGCGTTAACAAGCTGGGAATCCATTCGAAAAGGAAGAACAAGTAAAAGTACCATGCGTACAGATGCAGCAATCGTTAACGCACAGAAAGAACTGATGGCAGAAGGTATCACACCGACACCGGTATTAGTAGCACTTCGAACAAAAAGAAAAGTGGAAGAGACTTCGAACTCTATGGCGAGAATCAAAGCCGAGAACACCATGATCAGTAAAGAAGCGAACGATCTTATGGTCAGTGGTAAAAAGCAGGATACCTTTTTGGATCCGGATAAGAGTGTTGTCCAGTCAGAAATGACAGGGAAGCTGATTGAAGCTTTGCAAACTTTAAATCAGGATCAGAGAAGGGTACTTTGTTATACTCTTGGTATCGCTTATGATGAATCACAAAATGTGATTACAGATTCGAGTGTTGAAAAGATGTCATTAAAACAGATTTCTAATCTTATGAAAATGGACGTCGGCGAAGTAAAGGCGCTACAAGTGTCTGCAAAACGACAGTTAGAGAGTATCATGCGCCGTTATATGGACGGAAATGAAGTGGATGATAATGCGACGAAAAACGACACTCTGCTTCGTGACAGACATATGATCTTTTCATCATCAAAAGGAGATGACGAAATGATGGAAATCATCGGTGAAATCGACAACGTATCAGACGGAACAAAAGATTCTGTAACTGAAGCCGAATTAAAAGTAAATTAATTCACCAAAAGGGCTCATATGTGACGAGTTTTGTCATTTGTGAGCCTTTTCGTTGTTAGAAATCGAAAATAAGGAGAAAAATAATATGTCAGAAACAGTAAATCAGAATCAGAACACAGAACAGGGAACTGAAACTAAAAACAAGAACAACAACACAGAAAATAAGCAGAACAACAATAAAACACCAATAAATAATGCCGCAATGATCAGCAAGATGGCGAAAAAACAGATCTATGATTGGATTATAACAGATCCATACATGGAAATGCTGTCCTATGTTCAGTCTCGAGTTATGGGACAGGAAGATATCGTATCTGTTGTTACAAATATTTATACCCATCTAAGACGTATGATAGGTCAAACGCTAAATATGCGTATGCAGACAAGAAGCGGTTCTAATAACATGCTGCTTTGTGCACCTTCTGGCTGCGGAAAAACAGAAACATACAGAGCGATAAAGGATTACTTTGCAGATCGTATCCCATTGCTTGCAGTCCATATTGTCGACGTCAGTGGTTTAACACCTGCTGGATTCCGAGGATCTGAACCGTCATCCGTTGTAGCGCCATTGGTCGGATACGGATCAGAACCGATCGCAATTGTATTTATGGACGAATTCGATAAGATCTGTACGCCGTCTTATACAGCAGATCATTCCGATATGCATTTGGAAGTACAGCATAATATCTTAACAATGGTAGAAGGCTCAAGAGTAGAGACCGCACATGGAATTGTTGATACAAAGAATATTCTGTTCATCGGCGCGGGGTCGTTTGATGGTTTTCGAAAAGTAAGGGAATCAAACGAGAAATCTGAAATTGGATTCCAAAAAGACGAAAACAAAAAGAGCGACCACTATGCGCCAGTAACCAGAGAAAATATCATCACTGCAGGCGGATGTTATGAATTAATCGGACGATTTTCATATATTGTAAATTATCATCCACTTGACAAAGAGATCGTGTTAAGCATCATTGACCGGAATCGTGAACTTATTGCAAACGATTTTGGTTGTGAACTTATTCTTGAACGGAAAGCGTTAAATGAATTATGTGAGCAGGCAGGCTCTAAATTTGGATGTCGTTTACTTGATAGCCTGATGCGCGATCCAGTATTAAAAGCTTATGGAGATGCATTACAGTCCGATACATACGGTGATGTATTAGTGATCACGTTAAAGGATCTTGGTACCTATTCTTATGACTTTAGAGATTACACTCCGGAAGAAATGAAAGAACCTGCAATGGAGGCGGTTTACAATGATTTATACAATTCCGCAACGATGAGTAATATTGAACAGCAGCTTCGTATGAATTTCGAAGAATTGTTAACATCAATTCTCGGAAAGAACAGTAAATAAGTATTCCTTTGTAAGACGGATACCCATATTTATAGGTAGAGACAATATTGTCCCTACCTATTTTGTGTGTTAGAGAAAACAGATAGGATACCGTAAAGAAAGGAAACGAAAAATTATGACAAAAGTAACAGTAAGAGCGGCTCATACCGCAAACGAGTTCGAACATCACAATCTTGTGCATTTGTGTGGAAAGCTCGTATCAAAGAAACGTATCAAAAGAGATACGTTACTTGTTGTAATCTCTTGCGGCAGCAGAAGAGAACGTAAAGACAAAGATGGAAAAATCATTCGTGACATTATTCGTGTGACATTTTATGATGACGCGGCAAAAGCTTATGATGAACGATTTGAAACAGGTGATTTTGTAACTATTAGTGGAATTTCGCAGTTAGTCCGCGATCATTATAATGGTACAAGCGCAGTTGCAATTTGGGGAATCACAATGGGACCAAAATACGTTAACGGACATATGATTCCAGACCACAATCAGGTAAACATTTTAGGCAAGATTGAATCAGCAGCTGTTATTTCGAAAAACTATATTCTGATCAACGTCAAGACAACGGTACAGAAAGAGCGTAAGTATCTCGGAGAAAGCAATGAGATATCTTCTATCACTCAGACCTATACGAGCGTGACACCAATTGGTGTCCGTTGTGATGGGGATGCTGCTCAGGTTGTGAAACAGTTTACACCGGGAACCTATATAAATTCATCCGGATATGTGGACACGAAAAAGATGGATATCGACGAAACTCACACCCATATCGTAAACCGTATTATCAGTACTCGTTTGGAGATCGTTGGAGATATCCAGCCTGTAAAACAGTGAAAACGTTAAAGAATAAGCTTTGTGATTGTGTTCTTTTATTATGTCTCCTGTTTTGTCTGGTTTTTCAAACTATGACAGCCAGCAGTACAGGAATAACAAAAGAATCGGTGCCGGTTGAACCGGTTTCTATAAAAGCGGCGGCAATACCATTAGAACTCGATGAAAATCAGATTGCAATAGAACGTCACGTGATCGGGATATCTACAACAAAGCAGGAATATCTGGAAGAAATTATAGAGAGTTCAAATGATGTGCCGCCAGAAGAAGTGAAACCAGTTGACTGGCACCAGGAATTTATGGAAATGGTAAGAAAGTTCGACGGTATGGGTATTTATGATTTTGGAAGCAAAGCAAGTGTTTCGGACTTTGAAAATGCCAAAAAGTACGTGAATGGTGAGATTACAAGCGATGTATTCAGTTTGAAATTGGATTGTTCTGGATTTGTTCAGCTTATATATTGGTTATGGACCGGATCTTATGATGAATCGTTGTCGAGTACCTATATGATATCCAGAAACTGCGAACCGATTGAGATAGATGAACTTAAACCTGGTGATCTTGGTTTGATCTTTGCCGACGGAACCTATTATGAGACTCCGGATGGGAATATGTTTTATGAATACGACAGTGTGAAACGCTGGTTGTCAGAAGATGAAACCAGAACAAAGGAATCTGTCCAATCACATATCAATCATGTTGGCATATATCTTGGTTGTGACGAGAATGGAAATATGCTATGGGCACACTGCAATGCAAAAACAGGAAATATTACAATCAATAATTTCACAGGATTTAGCTGTTTTTACAGAGTACCAGAACGGAATTTGGAAACTTCAAGCGAGGGAAATTCATGAGAAAACTTAAAAAATTCTTGCAAATTGGGCTCGGTATATTATTGTTTACATTTACAGTCGGGCTAATAAGCCCGGCTGTTTTGGTATACGCAGATATTAGCGAGAACACAACGCAAGTGGTAGACGAATGTTATGTAAAGACATCTGGGCAACGATATACTTATTGTCCAGTAGGAATTAAAACAAATGAAAAAGAGACAGCATTTTACTGCAAAAACGGTGTAAACGGACAGATTGTTGACTATATTTATGCAACGACGAGAACGAAAAATGGAAAAACGAGAACAAATGTTGCCTTAAGTCCGTCAACGGATGGATTTGACAGTATTCATGTTTGTGATCCATCTGTAGTTTCTGATTCCTATAGTTATAATGGAAATACCTACAAATATGCAATGTTCTATCTTGGAGCTGAAACTTTGGACAATCAATGTAATCAAATCGGAATCGCATTGTCGAATCATATTAACAGTAGATTTCTAAAACCGGAAAATAATATTGTGATCGGATATACTTATGATTCAACTCATTCGGAAGCATTCCAATGGGGAATCGGTCAGCCGAGTGCGATAAGTCTTGGAAACGGGAAAGTCTTATTGTTCTATACAAAAGGGGATCCAAGCGGAACAGATACGTACGTTTCGTTGTTGGATATGGCTTCAATGAATAGTATCCAAAATCTTGGAACTACAAAAGTATCAACAGAAGGTGTTGGTTCATTCATCAGTAATGCAGATTTTGCTTACGATGATGTATCTCAAACGCTATATATGATCTGCGATAAACGTCCGTTTGCAGATGGATTATTAAACATTGTTGCTGATACGTCCTGTGTATATTCGACATTTGTATCCTTAGATGATATTAACGCTTTGAGTACATGCAAATGGATACTTGAAAAGAATATAGACAGTACAGTTACCGGACATGAGCGCAACCATAATTGTGGATTCCTAAGAGATGAAAAAGGGTATGTAAACGGAATGCCCGAAATTCTATGTACGGTTGCAGACACGTCATTATGGGAGTATCGGATCGAATTATTGAAATAATTGCAAATTCTTGACGAGTTTTCCACATTTTGAGCCTTATAAAAATTATAACAGACACAGGAAACAAAGAAAAATAATTTCAAATTCTTAAAACCTGTTTCTAATTTCAGTTGACAACTGAGCCATTATAGTCTAATAATTGTAATAAAGTAAAAGATTAAAAAAAAATACACAATATCTGACGAGAAATCAGGATTGTGAGCCTTATAGTAGATGTCATATAAGACAGAAATAATATGTATTTAGAATATAAGGCAAACAAAAATTACAACAAAAAGAGAGGAAAACAAAATGAAAAGAAAACTCGTAGTATTCACACTTTTAGCAGCAACCATAATTGGAACACTTAGTATGACGAATACATCTGCTTATGCATCCGCTTATACATCCTACGTTGAGAGAATGGCAGCTGCGAACACAGGAACAGAAACAATGTCTCCAGACCCAACACAGGTTGTGTTCCATACCGATAAGGAAACAAAAGAGACAATCAGAAATATGTTTGATCCAGCATTTTATGCATACTCTTATCCGGATGTTGCACACGCTTACGGAATCACAGATGCTGCAAATTTAACTGACGAACAGGTAAACAAATTATGGCTTCATTTTTGGAATAACGGAATCTGGTGTGGCAGAGCATGTAATGCAGAATTTAATGCTTCTGTGTACGCATCTGCATATAGCGATCTCCAGGTTGCATATGGTTCTGATATTATTTCTTATTATCTGCATTATGCAAATACTGGCAAAAATGAAAACCGTACGATCACAACTGTATCTGCAGCAATTGACGCCGGTATCCCAATCTATGATCCAATTCATTCTTTCCGTAAAGGAGTAGAAGGCGTTGCTTCCGGAGCAGGTGTTTCTAATTGCGCTCTGATTGACTCCGCTGAAGTAAAAGCAGTAATGGAAGCAGAAAAAGCGAATACAAATGTTTCGGTTCCAAAAACAGACGCAGCCGATACACCAAACACCACAGTAAGTACACCGAGCAAATCTGATTCGGTGTCAAATGATACGGCTGCAACACCAACGGAACCAAGTAAACCTGATACATCAACAGAGCCATCTGAGCCATCCAATCCAACGGTTCCTACAAAACCAGAACAGCCGGAAACTCCATCGGAACCGGAACTAATCGATGGCAAATACAAGGGACTCTGTTTTGCCGAAGGATACAAGAAGTTACTCGCAAGCGGTATGTCGGAAGATGAGGCTTGGTCTAAAATGCGAATTCCGGATTACAAAGATACTGCTGATTATCAAAAAGTTTATTCTCATTGGATGACTTTAATGCCAAATCAGACAACCTATCTTGATGCCTCCGGTTATAACGAAGCCCTTCAGGAATGGAAAAACTCTTTAGGTCAGCCTGAAGAGTTAGAAAAACCAGATCCAGAAGAATATCTTGCGAAAACAACATATCAGAAAGATTTCGATAACTGGTGTGCTGAAGAACCTAAGATTTCTGATTTTTGTCCGGAGTGGAAAGAATTCGAATAAGATACAAGATATATCAGAATGATCAGATAACCTAACAATGAGAGACTGCCATGATTGGTGGTCTCTTTTTGTATGTATTCCTTTCATCACATATTTAAGACAACAACAAAACAAATATATTCAAGGAGGAATACAAATGGACACAACAGCTATTAATATCAAAAAGATTGGGTATGATGAGGTATCCGATCCTACGGTAACACCTTACGTAGAACTTTGTTTGGTTGATATTTCACCATTAAATCGATTGGCAAAGAACCGTTCGATTGCTGGTAACAAAAACGAGACCGTCAAGATGAAGGTTACAGAGGGTGGTCTTACATTTAAACTTACAACCGGAAAAACGGAGATTAAGCTTGGACCAAACGCAGCCAGAACTCAAACGCTTCCGATTACGATGTGGGTGGAGACGCTTGCGAAGTATCAGCAGAGACGGTATGAGATCCGCTCGATTGAAGATCCTGGTGTCAAGACAGTTACAGAACAAGCGGAATACAAAGAGATTCCAAATTTATCTGTTCGCGGAATCATTCAGAAACTTATGGATGCTGGAAACGAAGCAATGAGACAGGCAATCAGTATCAAGATTGACAACATGACTGATGAGCAGCTTCAGACAGGTCAGCGTATTCTTGTGTACATGACAGAGAAGAAAGACGAATTATCCGTCAAAGATTTCAATGACTTGTTACTTGAATTCTGGAAGACAATCCCTCGACCTATGAACCGGATCAATCAGTTGATGGCGCACGTTGCATCTGATTTTGATGAAGTCTTAGACAGAGAGCAGAAACTCATGGATATGCTGTACCAGAACCTTAGAAAGAACGATGTGATTGTTCCTGATAAGGATATCCTGGAAGCTCACGGAATCGAAATGAGTCCAGTAACAGATGATGAGTTGAAGGAAATTAAAGAACTCATGACATCTGAGCGAGGTCGATTGATCAGAGCTTGGCGCGTTGAGAATAAGGAAACAAGAGCGGCATTCGAAGCCAGAAAAACACAGCGTGGATTTAAAGGTAATGAAGGAACAACTCTTTTATTCCATGGATCTGGTATCGAAAACTGGTTTTCTATTATCACGAATGGATTGAAACTGAACCCGGAATTAATTAAATCCGGTGTTCGTATTTGTGGTAAAGCATTCGGTTATGGAATCTATTTTGCTCCGTATTGCAAAAAGTCTATGTCATATGCAAATGCAAGTCGTTCCTATTCTGCAAACTCTACAGAACATTATATGGGTGTTTATGAAGTTCTCACTGGTAACCCGTATTATATCTATCAGGATCCACAACATAAACGTCCGAACACATGGACTGACTTCCATGCGGACCATCCTGATATGGATTGCTGTTGGGCGAGTGCCGGATATGACGGAAGTGACATTGGATTGATGCGATTAGCTCTTGATGAAACAATCGTATACCAGGAAAATCAGTGTACGATCAAATACCTGCTTGAGTTCATGTAAACAAGAAGAAAGAGGTCAACATTATGTTGGCTTCTTTTTATTTGTAAAATAATTTGCGTCCAATGACGAGTTTCTCATATTGTGAGCCTTATGATTTGTAATCAAACATTTTGGAGGTTCATATGAGAAAAGAAAGCAACAAAAACAACGACAAACTTATACATCTTAGCCGGTTTCTATTTGGTGATACATCTGTAACGTTTACAAACGAGAATCCAACTCAAACCGAGAAAGCAATGTTTGAACACTATGGTTTGTATCTGGTTGAGAAGACGGAAGATAAGTATACGTATGCTCCAGTTCATCTGAAAGATGGATATACATATCAGACGTCTGTGAACGCAGATGATGAAACCATAGAATGGAATCATACAATCGAATTCGATACGTCGTTGGATCTAGTAAAAATTAACCATTTCTGTGACCTTATGCTTGTTGAATTAGTTCGCAGCCGCATGAAGGAATTGAATATGCATTGAGGATGATTGAGATAAGAAGCTTGCGATTTCGTTGGCTTCTTTTTTTTGTTTCCATTTTTCATTTCCCTTTCTTTAGTGTGCATTCGTCTGAACACATATTTAGTACATCAGAGAAAACACACATATAAAAGGAGGAAACACACTTATGGAAACACTTTACAGGCCAACCTTTCTTATCATGATCACCGCTGCAAATAATAACAAATATTATCGCATGCTGCCAAAGGATGACGGAACTTTTGATGTAGAATATGGACGTGTAGGCGCCTCATGTCAGCATTCAAATTATCCGGTATCACAATGGGATAAGAAATACCGTGAAAAAGTAAGAAAAGGTTATGTAGATCAGACTGACCTTATGACCGATTTGGTGCATGAGGAAAAGAAGAAAGGTTCAAAAGACTTCAAAGACATCGAAAACAAAGTGATTGCACAGATTGTAGAACGGCTTCAGGATATGGCAAATAAAACCATTCAGAAGAATTACCGTGTAGAATCTGTATCTGTTACGCAGGCAATGGTAGACAAAGCACAGGATCACATTGATAAGATGGCAAATCGTGGCGATCAGTACACCTTACGAGAATTTAATGACGATCTTGTTAAGTTATTTGGTATCATTCCTCGTAAAATGAGTGAAGTATCCGACTATTTGGCAGGTGATAAATCTGAATTCAGTAAGATTTTATCCAGAGAGCAGGATCTTCTTGATGTCATGAAAGGTCAGGTTGTACAGCATTCGGTAACTGCAGCTTATGAGGATGAGGACGAGTATTCCATTCCGGATAAAACTATTCTGGAAGCAATGGATCTCGTTTTCGAAGAATGTTCGGCATCAGATATTGATCACATTAAGGAGCTCATGGGTGAAAATGCCGGAAGGCTGAAAAATGCCTGGAAGGTAACGAATCTGAAAACACAGAAACGCTTTGATGATTTCGTGAAAAAAGAAGGAATCAAAGATATTCGTGAATTCTGGCACGGCAGCGGCAACGCAAACTGGTGGTCCATCATTGGAAACGGTTTATATTTGCGCCCAACGAATGTAAAAATCAGTGGAAAAATGTTGGGATACGGACTGTATTTTGCAAATAATGTTGCAAAGAGTATTACGTACACATCCAGAAGTTCCTACAGTTGCTATCATGAGCCGACTGGATTTTTGGCAATCATGCAGGTTGCATATGGAAAACCATACGATATCCATGAATTTGATTCCAAGTATTATGACTTTGACTGGAAACATTTACAGGATATCTGTCCAGGAGCGAACTGTTTACATGCACACAAAGGCATGGATACAGGATGGGGCGGATTACGAAATGATGAGATCGTCGTGTACAAAGAAGAACAGGCAACGATCAAATACTTAGTCGAATTCGCTTAAAGAACACAAAAGAAGTCAACGATAACAGTTGGCTTCTTTTCGTTTCCGGTATTTTTGTGTGCAGATGATCGGGAACATATTTAAGATAACAAATAATTTGCGTACTTAAAGGAGGAAACAAAATGAATGATATCTGCAAAGATAGAGAAGCCTTAAGACCTGAATATGAGCAGTTTATTCAGACTGAAAGAGGCAAGGAATGGAAACATTTTTGGCAGAGTCAAACAGGTTCAGAGAGAAGTGGAGATTTTGGAGATTATCTTTATGACTTTTATCCAGAAATGTTAATGTAAGAAAAATAAACAAAAGAAGCAGGCTCTAAGGATCTGCTTCTTTTTGTTTCCGGAATATTTGTGTGTAGCAGTTCCGTACCATATTTAGGATAACAAAATAGTTGTATGTGAAAAAGGAGGATATGATAAATGATTAAGTACAGACCACAGAGAGGAAGCCTGGAAGAGTCAGCGGAGGAAATGCAGGTATTTAATTCGAAGGAAGAAATGTTTGCAAGTATTGTGAATGACTGGAGTGGATTTATTTCTTATGACGATTTGAGTATAACAAAAGATTTTGGTCAGGATAGCAGAATCAATTGGAAAGAAACAAGATATGTATGCACGAGACGTATCGGAAGTGCTGTATATGATACTCCGCAATGTATCGGAATGTGTTCCATAGAAGAATAACAACAGAGTTTTAATGAAAAATGAAATAAGAAGCTGGCTATGGTTGGCTTCTTTTGTTTGTGGATCTTTAATTCCATATTTAGGATAACAAAATAGTTGTATGTGAAAAAGGAGAAAACGAAATATGCAGGATTTGAAAGAGATCCCGATGGATCAAAAACACAGAGAGGAATTCATAGATATATTTAATCGAACTCGTGAAGCTAATGGATATGAAAAGATAGAAAAAGCTGATATATTTGAATTATCAACAGATAAATGCAACGTAATATCTTGTCATGTCAATTTCGAACCAAAAAGTGTTTCTTATGGCTGGGTTTCTGTTTTGTTCGAAAGAGAAGGGGCATTATATACATTTCTTATTTGTATCCATGATGCAAATTTAGGAAACTTGTATCCTAATCTTATAACTGGAGTTAGTAAAATCATAGCAGTAAAAGGCGAGCTTGGTGCAGAATACAAATATTCTCCGGATCTTGACTGGAATTTGCAATCATTTCATACATTGCTTCCTAGCTTTATGAATTTTATGTTACCTAGAGATGAACTCGAAGTGATAATGCTAGTTAAGTCGATACGAAAATACTGCAACAGTCACAATTTTATCAAACGCTTTAGGAGAACAGACAACCAGCATATAACATGGGTGCATGTTACATGTTGCGGACCAGAGACGTAATGAAAATGAGAAGCTAGCTATTTTAGTCGGCTCTCTTTTTCGTTTCAGAAGTATTTGTGTGCAGATGTTTAATACCATATTTAGGATAACAATTATAACAGCACACGTAAAGGAGGAACCGTATATGAGTTACAAATTCTTAGATATCTGTATTGGTGATACAGTGTTATGTTATGATGAGGAACAGTCTCATGATTTTAACAAACACACGCTTGTGATCAACGATTTTGAGGATGAAAAAGAGTACGCAACAAAGACAAACCCACTAGGAAGACGATTTTTTGGTGTTGACCAGGATTACGTTAACGAAAACGGTGAGTTTGAAGAAGGGGACTACGAGTATCTGACAATCGTTAACGAGTTGAATTTCCTTGATATCGTTAAGAAATCAGGAAAATGTGTCAAAGTCGAATGGAATTTAGATCCAGAAGACGCAATGATTGTCTTAGAAACCTGGTGTCCAGAAGATGCAGCTAAAGATTTGGGAATTTCAGCAGATGTATATAAGAATATGTCTGTTAGTGAACGTACTGAATGCGCTAAAAAGAAATACGCAGACTATGATGAACTTTTGAAATTATTCTCGCTATCGAAGACAGTTTATGTCCCAGATGATATTCCGGAAGAGAGAATTCCAAACTATTTATCAGAGCTTTACAACATCCTTGTAGCTAATTTTGAGGTTGTAAAAGCAGACGAAAGCGAGGATCAATAACATGGCATATTATAGCAGTCCGAAGCAGTACGAAAACACAACTGGAAAACGATTTTCAGAAAACAGACCATGCATTCATGAACTGGCAGCGTCCGTGGAATGGTGAAACTTGGATTTATTTGCAGTAATAAAACGAAGGAAGTCGACTATAATGGTTGGCTTCTTTTTGTTTCCGAAGTATTTGTGTGCAGCGATCTGATCACATATTTAAGATAACAATTATAACAGCACACGAAAAAGGAGGAAACAAAGATGAGTTACAAAGAGAGGATAGCGACAAATGTCAAATGGGATGTTGACGAGATGGATGCAGTAATGTATTTGTGTGATCTGTCCGCTGCTGACTGTGCATATTCGTTAAATGTAGATGTTTACGAATTTGAGGCGATGAGTCTTGGCGATAAAATTCGGCTTATGAAACAGACCTACAGTGGAGAAGAAAATATCAACAAGCTGTATGAATTACTGAATCTACCAACCAATGTTCCAATCCCAGATGACATTTGCTATATCGACAGTTATCTGTACAATAAATATGCATATCATACAAAATCGTTTGATGTCGAAAAGAGAATATGCGATTCAGAACAGAACTGGTATATTGTTGTTACATCAACATTTCTGTCTAATCCGATAAGTCATAATACGAAAATTATGACATTCAAAAGTAGTCACAAAGATGTAAAACAAAAGATTTTTGAACTGTACACAAAATATCGTTGCAAACATTTATCTGAATTCTTAAAAGGTGCCAATTCAGTGGACGATATTGAATGTGACAACGACGAAAACCCAACGCGGTATACCATATCAAGTTCATATAAATCAGTCAATTTGATAATAACTGCGTACGATGCAGAGAAAGTCGAATCATTAGCGTAAACGAATAAAAGAGACTAGCAAATTGCCGGTCTCTTTTTTTTGTTTTCATTTGCGTAACCCATATTTAGGATAACAACAACCAAAATGAATACAAGGAGGATGCGGATATGAGGAAATAACAAGGAGTAAGTGAAAGCAGTAATAAGAAAAGAGAGACTAAACAAGAGTTTCAACAGAATGAAAGGTAAAGGAAAGGTAAAGACATGAAAAATAGAAATAGTTAGATTTATTATACAAAGAACAAGATAGTTTAAAAGCAGAACTGCGACAAAGAGGATATAGGATAAACTGATGAAACGATGATTTATTTAGAAAGTGAGGAGACACTATGATTATTGCAAAAGAATTATTTGATGAATGTTTTTGCCCGTGTGATGGAATTGGAAGAGTATGTCTAAGGGGAGATGCTATAAATCCAGGAATTAATTTTCCAAAAGAACTGGTGGACAAAATGAAAGAGAAAGATGGTGAAGAATATACTCCATCATGTTTTTCAGTAGATGTTGTGGATGAATCGACTGCATTACTTTACTATACTACTTATATTGGAGATTATATTGAACTTGGTGTAGTTGATAATGCAAATGAACTTAAAAAGTATTATTTAGAAACTGCTGATACAAAAGATATTAAAGAAACTGGATGGAATTAAATCCAATGAATCGGAAATTCAAACAAATTGAGACTGGTAAATGCTGGTCTCTTTTGTTTTGGTTTTCATTTGTACGATCCATATTTAGGATAACAAAAACACAATAAGAAGAAAAGGAGTAATTGATATGAGAGATTTAACATGTAAATTAGACAATTATAATGGCAAGAGCTTTTTAAGATATGAATATACCGATTCATACGAAAAGACTTGCGATGAGTTCACAAATATGGAGTATTTTGTGGTAGACGTAAAATGTGAAAAATTTGCCAAAATAATGTCAGCAGTAGGCGGATTTACAGCCGAGATGACTACAAGACTATTTAAGAAGGAACAATTAGATGTTTACTACATGATGTTAGTTGCTTTACCACAAGCTACAAATAGTTTTTTGTTTAACTTTGTGTACCTTGATAAAAATGGTAAATTACTAACGTATTATCGTGATGATAATTGTGTAGATTATCTATATTTCAAAAAGAAATTTGAGTCCTGCGTGGTAGCAACAGGGAGTGTTTATGACTTGGATTTTGATTTCTTAAAAGAACAGATTTCAGATAATGTAACTGCAGATTACGATTTAATTGTTGAAGGCAGACCAGTGACGAAAGAAGATGTCATCGTTTTAGATTTTAAGACGAATTATTTTTGTTTGAATGATTACGAACAACAACGTGTTGACGAGAGAGGTCTTAAAATTGATCATTTTGAATTTAAGCTTTCATTTGGTGGACGCTCATTTGTAAATTTATCTGGAATTGCTGTAACAACATCGGGTGAGACGATTAAAACCTACGAAATGAAAAGGAAATATTTCAAAGAAGGAGTCATTACTGCTGATGACTATGTGAAGTATGAAAGAAACAGATTAAACGAATATTTCGGGTATGATATTGATTACGATGTTAAGGTAGAAGACTACAGTTTTATGATTTCGCTTAAGTTTGCGAAAAAGTGTAGCGACAAATTATCGTATAAGTAAATCCAAAACAAAATCGAGACTGGCAAATACTGGTCTCTTTTTTGTTTTCGTTGTTTTTGTATACGGTATTCGGTTCCATATTTAAGACAACAGAATCAATGTACACGAAAAAAGGAGGAAATAAAAATATGCAGGAATTAAAAGAAATACCGATGGATCAGAAACACAAAGAGGAATTTATAGACATCTTTAATCGAACTAGAGAGGATAATGGATATGAAAAAATGGGGAAACCTTACGATCAGGAACTATCAACAGATAAATGCAATATAATATCTTGTTATGTCAATTTCGATCCAAAAAGTGTATCTTATGGTTGGATTTCCATTTTGTTCGAAAAAGAAGGTGAATTATATGCATTTCTTATCTGCAGCCATGATGCAAATTTCGGAAAGTTGTATCCTAGGCTTATAACCGATGTTAGTAGAATTATGGCAATTGGAAACGACCTCTTTGAAGAATACAAATATTCTCAGAATCTTGGTTGGAATCTGCCATCGCTTCCGTATTTCAATAAATCTAAGTTGTCTAAAAATAGTCTCGAATTGATGATGCTTGTTAAATCGATACGAAAATACTGTAAAACTCATAAGTTTAGCAAACGATTTACAAAAACAGACAAACAACATACCACATGGTTACATATCAGATGTTGCGAATTGGAGTCCTAACTAGCCTGGAGTAAAGTAAAAACAAATTGAGACTGGCAAATGCTGGTCTCTTTTCATTCATGCAATCCATATTTATGATAACAAAGCAAGGAACACGAAAGATGGCGACTACTGGAAAAACGGAGCGTATCTGTACGAAACGAGCGATGTCAAAAACAATGAGTTATTTTCCTGACGAGTTTTCTAAAATGTGAGCCTTATGCTAGATAACAAATCATTAAGGTAACGAAACGATTAGAAAGTAAAAAAGCAACTTTTGTACACAAGTTGTTGATTATGTGAATGAAACGTGTTAAAATATATGTATGATTAAAAAATTAACTTTTTTTGTAGGGAATGGGTCATTGCTCGTTCCCGATTTTTTTTGCATAAAGTAGTTTGGATAACTTGAGAGATATTTTCGGTGACGAAAGAGGACATCAGATGGTGTCTTCTTTTTTTTTGTGTGAATGTGCCAGTGTTGCAGGCAGAGCTATATTCCATATTTAGTTCGATTTCAAAATAATATATATATCAATGGAGGAAACAAATATGAACAGATATGGTAACAAATTGGAGAACTTGAAGATGGCTTTTTTCGATGTTGATAACACATTACTTTGTCTCAAAATGTACGACGATAACGGGAATCGTATCATAGGAGTCGCACATCCGGACGATTGGCTTCGATACAATATCGTAAACAATGCGTATGTAAACTGTGTTGCTCCGAAGGCGATGAAACGACTCGTCAATCTGCTGCATAAGAAAGGTGTAAAGATTTATGGACTGACCGAGTGCAGCAATTCATTCGAGTACAATAGCAAATACAATCGACTCAAGGAAGAATATCCGGGTGTATTTGAACATCATGGAGATCTGATTTCTACGGATAGCAGACACAAAAAAGTGTTTATCATGAAAGCGATCGCAGAAAGAGACGGTGTTGAGATGAATGAAATTCTGTTTTCAGACGACAGTTACATGGAAGTCATGGAAGCATTCGAAGCTGGAATCTTCTCCATACATACAACCGATGTCATGGATGAGTTCTAAAATTAACAAAAACAGATCGAGACTGGTTCAATGCCGGTCTCTTTTTGTTTTGTCATATGTCAAAACAAAAAGAGACCGTAAAACCTGACGAGTTTTCCAGAAAGTGAGCCTTATGAGGAATATAAGACGAAACAGGAGGATTTTTTATGACAGACAAAAACAAATGCAACTCGTTAACAAAATCATATACTTCTTATACAAAGGCATTAGTAGAGGTAAACAAGTATATGGATGCTTACTTTCCGAATGCAGAATGGGAAGTCACAAGTATGAAAACAAAACCAAAAGACACCATGTGCATGTTTAACAAGATTGAGATTGATGTTATAGTCTTATCTGGTTGCGAATTATTCAGACATCTATACTTTTGGTATAACTCAGATATCGATGAATTAGATGAAACTCCGGAATCTGCTATCTTATTTAATATTCGTCATGAGCTTCTATTTGGAAGAAAACATAGACAGTGCTATATTAACGGCTCTAAAGAAGTATCTAACTTTTATAAAAGCTGTTATATGAAATTTTTGTTTACGGATGGTGTGGAGACAAAAGTAGAATTTGATGATCCTATAAGTATGGTTACATCATTTATCTACGAAAGTCGAAAAACATTAGAAGACCGTAAGAGAGCAATAAGCAAAATGATGATAGGACAACTGTTCTTGATGTTTGGAAATGATGGTATCAAAGAAAAGGAATTCTGTGTAGAAACTTATGGCGGAACCGAAATTGTGATCGCAAAAGAAGTGGATGGCAATTATTGGTTTGTCACAGGCAAACAGATTGAATCCTAAACGAAAGAGAAGAGTAGCCAATAAGGTTACTCTTTTTCTTTGTGTGCCTCTGTTTGCGCACATATTTAGTACAACCAATAAATCATACATTAAGAAAAGGAGAAGAAAAAGTATGAAATCAAATATTAAAAGTTATGAGGAGCAGGTATTAGAACTTGGTAACGGAAAGATGTTAGAGCCAGGATGTTATGACGAGAACATGAAAAGAATATGTTCGATTGAAACAGTAGACGATAGCTATCAACCAAAGATTTGCGATCGCGTGCATTATGTAGTATTTAACAAGGATATGGCAATAGTACCAGATTACTTTGCTTATTCGTTTACAAATCTGGAACAGGTTATTTTATCCGATAAAACAAAAAGAATTGGAAATCACGCATTTGGAAGATGTTTGGATTTAAAAAAGATTACATTTTCAGAAGGCTTGTCATTCATTGGTCACGAAGCTTTTGCTCACACAGGTTTATCATCAGTGTATTTACCGGATAGCATTAACTGCTTGGGTTTTAGTGTATTTTCTGACTGTCCAAATTTAACTACATTTTGTATGCCTGATGTCCGTGAAACAATTAAGACGGCGTATCCATTGATTTCTTCACATCAGTTTAATGGTATGTTTTATGGGGATCGCTCTCTTGAAAAAGTAATCCTTCCAGAAGGACTGGAAAACATTGGAATTAGTGCATTTCGAGATTGTTCTTCTTTAAGAAGCATTATAATTCCAGATACGGTAACGCGTATTTGTGATAACGCTTTTTCAGGCAGCAACTTAGAAGAGATTAAAATCCCTCGTAAGATTGAATTCATATCACCGAAAGCATTTGGTTCGGAATCTGAATTATCCAAAAATATGGATACAATTATTGAAGTTGATGGATATCGGATGACCGTTTCTGATATTGTGGGAAGATCGATGGTATCTCGTATTCTCGATGTTATGAAGGAGATTGACGACGCTAGGAAACCGAGACTTACCGATGCCGAAATTGAAATCGTAATGCGAGCTTTGTCTGGAACACCGATTGTGACATCATCAGAATTCGCCAATAAAGTGGAACGGATTTTAAGACAGTAAACGAAAGAAAAGAGTGACCAATGTGGTTGCTCTTTTTCTTTGTGTGTATTTGTTTATCCCATATTTAGGATAACCAAAAAATCATATACTAAGAAAAGGAGAGTAAATGTATGGAATCAAATATTAAAAACTATGAGGAACAGGTATTAGAACTCGGCAATGGAAAGATGTTAGAACCAGGGTGTTACAACGAGAACATGAAGAAGCTCTGTAATGTAGAAGATATCAAAGGTTCCGGGATTAAAAATCCAGGTCATGGGAGTATCCTAAAGTTTGTGTAAACCTCCAAACTGATGTAAGATAAAATTACTCAGTTTGGAGGT
>ENA-ORRW01000698-ORRW01000698.1-human-gut-metagenome-genome-assembly--contig:-NODE-698-length-37205-cov-3.962315_pt1 | contig 37205 bp, 41 predicted proteins | sample MGYA00242183_ERZ509150 | MGnify/ENA primary metagenome ERZ509150 (study PRJEB26280, sample SAMEA2338639) | human gut metagenome | biome: human gut; feature: human-associated habitat; material: faeces... | reverse complement strand
TGGACTTACAATATTGATTTGTAGCAATATCACAACGTATTATAGAGGTAGAACCTTCTATGGTATTTATAATAGTATCGAGCATGTATCAAGAGAAGGACTTGAAGATTTTATAATGGATTTTATTTCACAAAAAATTAAAGAAAAAGGAATTGAATACTATGAATAAAAAAATTATGATAATTTTTAATACGAGAGAAAGAGCGATTGATTACATGAATCTGCTAAAAGAGAAATATAGATTTGGTCTTTTTTCTTATTCATCATTACATGTTTTACATATTCATGAATATGAAATATATTTTTCTTATCGAGATAGTATTCGGTGTGAATGTAAAAAAGATACGATCAAATATCATGTTGGAAAACATGAAGATTTATCATCGTTAATAAATCTTTTTAAATATATGGAGATGCATTATGATATATTTAGAATAGTGAATGATTTATTCTCATTTTCGAGAAACTTTTCTTATATTAAATTTGATAGGGATGAGATATATTCATTAATATTAAATTTAGATAAGACAGAAATGACTGATTTTATATTTAATGAAATGTGGAACAATAATTCTATAATAACGTGCATTGTTAAAAAAAATTTTAATGCGAATACTATAATTGACTATCGTAAAATGCTATTAGGGAAACTGATAGATTTTATTGGTTTTGGGTTTACAGTGATACCGTTAACACCTTATTGCACAGTATCTATTTATAATAAAGAATATCTGAGAAATAATGTAGAAAATATTTTTGGTTTAAAGCCCGAACCTTCACATGAAAAAAATGTAAATATTAAAAAATTATTAGAAGATTTCTTAATACTTTGGAAATAACCATTTATTAATAACTAAAAAGGAAGGACAAAAAAATGGAAGAAAGAACAGAAATTAAAAGTGAGAAAAAAGTTATGAAAGGAGAATCTAAAACAATTCGTTGTAATCATTGCTTTAGTAAGTTTACATATACATATGATGATATTCAACATACGAAAGATTCTCAGTATGGTATGATGGATACTGTACGTTGTTCAAAGTGTAATCGTTTAGTTACGATTCACTAAAAACACAAAAAAAAGAAAGGAGTACAAATGAGTACTCCTTTCTTTTTTTTTGGTTATTCCTGAATCTGGATGTCATCCAGTTCAGGGTCATATTCGATATTGTCGGTTTCTTTATCGAAATCATTAATGATTTCATTTGAGTAATTTAATGCTTCCCACATACCAACAGCCAAAATACCAATATTAGCTACGGCTAATGCTTTCCTTAATCCATTGCTATTGATGAAAGCTTTCTTTTCACTTCTCATATACATCTTACCACCTTCAATAGCAGCAGCAACAAAACATGATTTAGTTATAACTTTAATAGCAGCCTTCATAGTTTTTTCTGTTTTCTTTGTCATAATAATTCCTCCTTGCTTATAAGCACGACCACTTATAAGTCTTTTATGTATATTTTTTATTTATTTCACGAAAATCATATATAACTATCCCCCCCCCCAGATACGCTTTCCTAAACCTATATAATTCCTTACGTTTATTATCTATCATATTCTATTTTACATATTTTTAATTTGAAAGAAAGGACAAATGGATATGAAAGACAAATTAAAGATTATTAAAAGAAATGGCGAAGAGGTAGAGTTTAACCGTAAAAAAATTGTCAATGCCATTAAAGGAGCTAATAAAGAAGTTCCTCGTATTGATCAACTCACAGTTCGCCAGATTGAAGTGATTGCAGAAACAATTGAAGAAATCTGTAAAAAAGAAGATCACATTTTATCCGTAGAGGATATTCAGGACTTAGTAGAAGTTCAGATTATGAAACATAACGGATACCATGTTGCACAGCGTTATATTCGGTATCGTTATGAACACGAATTGATAAGAAAAGAAAACACAACAGATAAATCCATTTTATCTTTGATTGAATGTAACAATGAAGAAATTAAACAGGAAAACAGTAATAAAAATCCTACAGTTGTAAGCGTACAAAGAGATTATATGGCTGGAGAAGTCAGTAAAGATATCTCAAAAAGGATGTTGATTCCAGAAGATGTTATCGAAGCTCATGACGCAGGAATTCTTCATTTCCATGATATGGATTATTTTAGTCAGCATATGAATAACTGCTCCTTACCAAACATTCGTGACATGTTAGAGAATGGAACAGTTATTTCTGGTACAATGATTGAAAAACCGCATATGTTTTCCACTGCTTGTAATATCACAACACAGATAATTGCACAGATTGCAAGTAGTCAGTATGGTGGTCAATCCATTTCTCTTGCACATTTGGCACCATTTGTTAATGAGAGTCGAAAACGTATTCGTGAACAGGTTCGATGGGAAATTCATAAAACACATGGTGATGCAGCTTTAATTGATGAGATTGTAGAAAGCCGAGTAAAGAAAGATATTGAAAAAGGTGTACAGATTATTCAGTATCAGGTTATTACATTAATGACTACAAATGGTCAGGCTCCGTTTATTACGGTATTCTTATCATTGGCTGAAGCACGAAATGAACAGGAACGTAAAGATTTAGCCATGGTAATTGAAGAAGTGTTGCGTCAGAGATATCAGGGTGTAAAAAATGAATGTGGAGAATGGATTACTCCAGCATTCCCTAAATTAGTATATGAACTGGAAGACTTCAATGTTTATCCTGATTCTGAATATTATTATTTGACAGAACTTGCTGCAAAATGTACTGCAAAAAGAATGGTACCAGACTATGTATCAGGAAAAGTACAACGACAATTAAAACATACAAATCTCACATATCCACCAATGGGTTGTCGTTCCTTCTTAACTGTAGAAGATAACATTTTAGATGAAGATTCTAACCATAAATTCTATGGAAGATTTAATCAGGGTGTTGTAACTATTAACTTAGTAGATGTTGCGTTATCATCTGGAAGAGATGGTGATAAATTCTGGAAAATCTTTGATGAACGATTAGAGCTTTGTCATAAAGCACTTCGTACTAGACATGAGAGATTACTTGGTACTCCGTCTGATGTTGCTCCAATTCTTTGGCAGAATGGTGCATTTGCTAGACTTGAAAAAGGAGAAAAGATTGATAAACTTCTTTACGGAGGATATTCTACAATTTCTCTTGGATATGCTGGTTTAGCAGAATGTGTTTATTATATGCTTGGTATGAGTCATACCGATCCGATTGCAAAACAATTTGCATTATCCGTAATGCAGAAGTTAAATGATAAATGTGCAGAATGGAGAGAAAAAGAAAATATTGCTTATTCTGTTTATGGTACTCCAATTGAAAGTACAACTTATCGTTTTGCAAAATTATTAAAGAAACGGTTTGGCGTAATTGAAGGTGTTACTGATAAGAATTATATTACGAATTCTTATCATGTACGTGTGACAGAAGAAATCGACCCATTTAAAAAATTAACATTTGAATCAGATTTTCAAGAACTTTCTCCAGGTGGTGCAATTAGCTATGTAGAAGTTCCAAATATGAAAGATAACATTGAAGCCGTATTAGAGATTATGCGTCATATTTATGATAATATCATGTATGCTGAACTCAATACAAAATCTGATTATTGTAAGTGCTGTGGATACGAAGGAGAAATACAAATTAAAACCAGAGAAGACGGAAAATTAATTTGGGTATGTCCACATTGTGGTAATACAGACCAAAGCAAAATGAATGTAGCAAGACGAACATGTGGATACATTGGTACTCAGTTCTGGAACCAAGGTAGAACACAGGAAATTAAAGAAAGAGTATGTCATGGGGATAATAGAAAATATGATATGGAAAAAGCTGCTGAAGAGGAATAAAATGAGATATGCATTAGTAAGAGAACAAGACATCAGTAATGGACCTGGATTTCGTGTTTCATTATTTGTACAGGGATGTACAAGAAGATGCCCGAATTGTTTCAATAAAGAAACATGGGATGTAGATGGGGGCTATGAATGGACTCGTAAAAAAGAAAAGATTCTTTTAGATTTATGTGATAAAGACCACATTGAAGGTTTATCCATTTTAGGTGGAGAACCATTATTACAATTTGAAAAAGGACGTGGGACTGAATATAAAGACATGATTCATCTGGTTAAAGCATTTAAAGAACGTTTTCCAGAAAAAACAATCTGGGTTTGGACCGGATATAAATGGGAAGATATTGTAGTGCGTCCATCCCGTTTACGCGTAAAATATGTAAAAAAATTCTTATCTTATGTTGATATTTTAGTAGATGGACCATACAAAGAAAACCTTCACTTAAAGAATTTGAAGTTTAGGGGCTCTGCAAATCAAAGAATTATTGATGTACAAAAGAGTTTACCAAATGTAAAAAATATCGATTACACAAAAGATATGATAGATTTTGGACTTGTTACATATGATTCTACACACATTCCTTTCCGTGGAAAAATAAAGAGAGATGCAATCAAGGATCAAAACAAAATATATAATAACCAGAAAGGAGTGTGAAAATATGTCCAAAATTGTAATCCTTAATAAAGAAGTAGAAAAAGGGATTAAGATTCGTAATTTTATGAGTGGTGGAAAAAGATGCGAAGACGTGGTTATTTGGGAAGATGAAATCATGGAAGATTTATCATATTTAAATAAAGATGAAATTGAAACTATTACTGGAAGACTTTCCAATGTAGTATTTTCTTTTAATTCCAAGGTTTCTTCTTCATGTAAAGAACCAAATAAAATAGAGAATCTTGCAAAAGTAGATTCTTTAATCGTAGATACATCTAAGGAATATCAGTCTGATATCAAGATGATTTACAAGCCATCGGTATTAGAATACAAAGCATCTGGTGATGTAGATGATGTAGATGTATTTCCTATGGTGCGTGTAAAATTACACATGATTATGAGTGATAAATCCGAAGTAGATCTGGTGTTACAGGAAGGAATGGATTTATACAGTGCCATCTTTAGTGCTGCAAATAAACCGGCAATTGTTATCGGTGATTTTAATATTGATGGATTTATTTATGAAAAATCTTCTAATAAAGCCTTTGATATTACCGGTATGATTCTTTATAACGGTTCTAAGTATTACAAAGTTGATTTCTTAATTATGAAGAACTTTGGTAAGAAAGGTATCGTGGTAGATTCTGCGGTAGATAATATTGCTGAAACTATCAAAGAAGCCGATGCAGATGAATCTGTAGCAGGTATTTCTTTACAGGGAAATACAAAAATTGAAACACCATTAGAATTTAATGGTAGTTTAGAAATCCACAGTATTAATGATACGAAACCTGCTTATATTGGTGATCGTAAAACAGACGAAATCGACAACGGTGAGGATATTATCAATAACACTATTACTTGTAACAAAAATGCTTCTTTATCTGTCGAAGGTTGTGCATTAACAAATAATGCATATATCTTAACAGATCAGGCAAAAAAGTTAGAATTGACAAATGTGAAATTTGTTAGTTATACACCAAATGGAACAAAGTCTTATTTGGTAAGAGGAAATGGTTTTAAAGACGAGCCAACATTACTTACTGTAAGTGGATGTTATTTTGGAAAAAATAACAATACAGACGAAAAAGCTATATATAACATGTTAGAGTGTAACATGAAATTAGCAGATGGTTCTAAATTTGAAAATCTCTATTTTTCAAAAGATGCATGTACACATAACCCAATCAATATTTATGATGTTGAAGAAGGTGCGACAATTGATATCAATAATGTACATTTTGAAGATGTAAATAAAGGTATTCGTATCGGAGTTATTGGTGAACCAAAATGTACTATCAATATTGACAATGTAAGTTATGGTGTAATCGATCCAGATGCGGAGGATAATTATCCTCTTATCTGTGTTCAACCATATGGAAGAGAAACTACTTCCTTTAAGAATATGACAATTAATATCACAAATGTCAAAGGTATTGACAGAGATAAATTGACATACTTCTTATATAGTGGAAGTAATGACTTAGAACTTACAGATGAAAATAAACCAAAAATTTATGTAAATGGAATTTTACAAAAATAATAACAAAATGGAAAAGGATACTTGTTACGTATCCTTTTCCATTTTAATTATATACCATTTTGGTGTAGTTGAAGCAAATTACCCAATAGGGTAATTAAATTTTTTACTTTTTAAGGAGGAAAATGACATGAGAAAAAAACAAAAGAGAAGTAAGACAAATTTATACACCAGAAACTTAAAAATAAGTTTCTTAGTATTTATAATTCTTGTAATTGGTTACATGATGTTTGTAACTTTCTATATTGATCCTAAATGGGATACAAGAATGAAACAAGAACTTGTTCCAATAGAACAAGTTATAGAAGAAGGTAACCAGAAAGATGAGGGTTACCGTAGAGAACGTGAAAAAGAAATCAAAGAGGGCGAAAAAACAAAATGCCCTGATAATTACGGTGAAATGATTGGAGGTGAATATAATGAACAATAATCCATTATATGGATTAATAGATATGGCAGGATTAGTCTTTGTACTAATCCTGTTAGTTACCGCCTTATAAAAAAATAAGGCGGTAACAATTAAGTAATTATATTTTTTTGGGCTTTCGCCAAGCGGTAAGGCACAGGACTTTGACTCCTGCATTCCCCCGGTTCGAATCCGGGAAGTCCAGTAAAGATAGAGTAAGGATTATCCTTACTCTATCTTTTTTTAAATTGTATTACGTAATTCTTCTTTGTTTGCATTGTTCATTGTGTATGCTCCTGCAGCAGCAAATGCACCAGAAACCGCATCCATAGCTTTGATACGTTTCTTTTCTTTCTTTGCTACGTTATGTTCCCGATATTTTTGTCTTGCTTTATTACGTACATCTTTATTCTTGTAATTTACTGTAGCAACGCCAGTTTCGGGATCAATTGTTGCTTCATCTCCACCCTGAATATCGATATCATATTTTGCTACATTCTTTAATGTATGGTCTTTGTATGCACGAGAACCTAAGAAAGTAAGAGCTGATAAGAAATACATACTAATCCAGTCTGCATTTCTCTTCACATATCCCATCCCATTATGTACCACTCTGGTAAATGTTACAGGACCATTATCATATCCTACTTCTTTGATAAAGATTTCTTTTTTAGCATGAATCTCTTTTAACATCTTCTTAGATTTTTCAATTTGTTTTGCATATGTATTCATTGGTCCACACAGTTTTTCATTAAACTGCGTGTTTTTTAATAACCATTTCTTTACCTTCAAAGAAGAAACCTGAATCTTTTCTTTCTTAATTCTTTCTATTTTTTCTTCATGAGTGCGTACAATGTGATTGAAAGCATCTTCGAATTTATTGGCAGCCATTACCCCTTTCCCTTTATTGGCGTAACTTTCTGCCCATTTACTGCAAAGCACTCCAAGTTCCATTGCTTCTGCCATTAATGTTTTTTCTAATTTCCAGACATCAATAAATTCAATCTGTTTATCTTTTCGCATCATCTTAATATGCTTGATTTGCAATTTAATTTTTGCAGATGTTAATTTCTTTTTTACTTTATCTGTGATTGCTAATGCGGCTTTCTTGATTGCTTTTAATACTTTATCCAGCATTTCTTTTAATTTTTTTCCAAGCTTCTTCACTTTTTCTAAAAGCGTATTTGGATCGTCTTCTTTTTTTTCCATCATATAACAATCATTAATCATATCTAAATCTAAAATATCATTATTCATGGATTCATTTAACCAAACATCAAATTGGTCCATTTCAAATGAATTAAGAAAATCGTCCATATTTTTTCTCCTTTCTCATTTTCTACTTAAAGTAATGTAAAATGGATAAATACGAACCAGAAAAACAATGATTTAAAATGGAATAAGAAAGGAAGGAATTAATTATGATAGAAAATATTTTGTTAAATGCAAAAAGAGAACGAGCAGAATTTGCTAGGGATATCGCTTATATTCGTGAAATGAGTCTGGATGATGAAGTCGATGATATCATGGAAAAAGTAGATGGAAATATCTATAGCGAATCTTCTGATGATTACAAAGAGGCAATCAACGTAGTAAACATGATGCAAGAAAGTTATCCAGATGAAGATGCCGCAGAAATGGAGCGTATTATGGAAGCAACCCATAATATTTCTTTCGATGAAATGATTGGAGTCGAACCTATGGAAGAATAGGGGTGAAAGATAATGAAAACACAATATAAGTTATGTGTCATTCCTGACTATGCAGGTATGTTACCTATTCGTGATGGCATCAACGGTCCAATACATAGACCAAGTAAATTTACATTAAATGAAATAATCGCTATCATCAATCATCGAATAAAAATTTATGAGGTTAATAAATATGATAAAAAGAAAAAAGTTTTGCTCACTTTGCAGAATGTAGCGGAATCAAATTTCCCTTTGGTGAAGAAAAGTGGAACGAAGACGGCGGATACCGTGGTTAAGGAATCCGTAAAAGGCGGTAAAGTGTCTGATGTAAAGGGATCCAGCAGGCAGACACAAAATTCTGAGTATGGATTAGTAACAGAAAAGAATGTCATGCAAGAAATCGTTCCTAGGAGTGATACCTTAGTGGATACTGTGCAATGTTCATCCGCAGAAGACATTGAAGAAGTGTTAAAACCAGATTTCTTTTAAAAGAAGAGATAGACAATCTGTCTATCTCTTCTTTTTTATTTACATAATATTTATTTGAAATATATAAATAAATTTGGAGGTATACTTATGAAAAAGACATTCGAAATTATTTCAAAAGACTACTATTCTAACTGCATGATTGAAGCAGTGAAAGCAAAATTAAAAGACTGGAAACATGTGAAAATTACATATGTTTCTCCTTTTATAAATGAGGTATTTTGTCCTCATTTTCTGTGGTCCGATGGTAAAAATGATTATGATTTTGGTATTGAAGGTCTTGGTGCTAGAGGAATTATAGACTGGACGATACATAAAGGTCATATTAGAAAACGTGAGTTGGGATTCAATCAACGTTACAAGGAAACATGTACACAATGGAGAAAACATCAAAGAAAAAAGAAGAAACAACAGAAAAAATGATTCATAAGGGGAAATAATTATTTCCCCTTATTTTTTTGTGTTCCCTGTATCTGGGAGGGGGGTAATTATATATGATTTTCGTGAAATAAAAAAAATATACATAAAATCCTAAGCATCGTCGAATGAATTAGGTAATAAGGAGAAATTAAGATGATTAAAACTAAAATTGCATTTTCAAAAATTGATTTAATGAATGAAGCACTGTTTCATTTAATGAAGAGTGATGGAGTTAGTTTATATAAAGACCGAACTCCTAATGTTTATGAAATAAACAGTAAAAAACAGGTTCTTTATTTTCATGTCAAAGGAAGCTCTATGATTTCTTTTGATTGTATCTTGTTTAAAAAGGAAGTTATATGGGAAGATGGACATATAAAAGTATTATTTGAGGATATCGATGGTAATGAATTTTACCTCGGTGCTAGTTATATTAAATCTTATATCCGTGTACCGTCATGGTGCAGAAAAAGGTTTATTCCTGAAGAATTAAGAGGACATGAATATGATTATTAATTTAGTCATATTCATGTCCTTTGAAAGGAGGTGATAAAAAAGAATTCTATATAGAATTCTTTTTTTCTTTTTTACCCCTAAAAAACATAATATTAATGGTACAGAATACCGAATAAAATTATGAAAGGAGATGATTCCTTTTGGGTAAATCAATTGTTGGTGGTGTTACCATCATTAACACATTAACACAAAAAAATGATGGCGAATTCCCAATTGCTATGGCAAGAGATATTTTTATGAATAACAATACTACAGTGGAAGATCGCATCAACGCTTTGAAAAATTATACACATCCGGTTACACCTGGATTTAGACATATACCCGCCGGAGGAGAAATAGGTCAATTCTTAAAATGGAATGACGACGGAGATGCCCAATGGGTAACAATTCCGGTAGCATCTGCAAACAATGATGGTTTCTTTTCTCATTTAGATAAAGAGAAATTGGATAGTATTTCAGAGAATGCGAATAACTATGTTCATCCACAAAATTCTGGTTATAAGCATATTCCTTCTGGTGGAGAAACTGGAAATATATTAATTTGGAAATCAGACGGAGAAGCTACTTGGGGAACAGAGAAAATATACCAAGAAGCGACAAATACTTCTTCAGGATTAATGTCCGCAGAAGATAAGAAGAAATTAGACGGCATAGAATCAGGGGCTGGAAATTACACCCATCCTACAACACCGGGTAATAAACATATTCCTGCAGGTGGTAACGAAAAACAAATTCTTCGATGGAAAGCAGCCGGAGAAGCACAGTGGGATAATGAAACTGCTTACACGGATGTTACTGTAACAAATCATGGTCTAATGTCCGCAGAAGATAAGAAGAAATTAGACGGGATTGCTTCTGGTGCTAATAATTATACTCATCCTTCTGGTGATGGATACTATCATATCCCAGCAGGTGGTAAAGAAGGACAGTATTTAAAATATAAAAGTACTGGTGAAGCACAGTGGGGAGATTTGGTTATCCCAGTTTATAATTTAGCTTCTACAACAAATAATGGTTTAATGTCAAAAGAAGATAAGTCAAAACTTGATAATGTAGAAAATGGTGCTAATAATTATACACATCCTACAACATCTGGATATAAACATATCCCAGCAGGTGGCAAAGAAGGACAAATTCTTCGTTATGTATCTGATGGAACGGCAATGTGGGGAAATGATAAAGATACTATTTATACGCATCCTTTATATACAAAAGAAAATATGGGATTATATAAATTATCTGTAGATGAAACAGGTCATGTAAACAATGTATCTCCAGTAGAGAAATCGGACATTACAGCATTAGGAATTTCTGGTGGTGAAGGCCCGACATATACTACAGGTACATCTACAACGCCAGGTATAACGAAATTATATGATTCATCTGGTTCTAACGAAGATGGAACAATAACACAGAAAACATTGACAGATTTGTTGAATGATAAAGCTAGTAGTTCACATATTCACGATGATGCTACAACCAGTAAAGCTGGATTTATGACTGCTCAACATGTAAAAACATTAAATCAGTTATCTTCTTTTGAAATAAGTAATATAGATTATAACGCAGATAATGTAGTTATCAATTCTAGTACAACATATGAAGCTGGACCAGTAGATGGACCATATATAACATTAACCAAAGCAACCAATACTTCTGCTGGTGTAATGTCAGCATCAGATAAAAAGAAATTGGATGGAATAACAGAAGGTGCTACAAAATATACTCACCCATTATATACAAAAGAAAATATGGGATTATATAAATTATCTGTAGATGAAACGGGTCATGTAAACGGTGTTTCTCCTGTAGAAAAATCAGATATTACTGCACTTGGAATCTCTGGTGGTGAAGGACCTACCTATACAACGGGAACAGAAACAACGCCGGGAGTAACTAAGTTATATTCTTCTACAGGTAATAATATAGATGGTGCAATGACACAAAAATCTGTCACCGATGAGCTTGCAAAAAAATCATCTACAACTCACAGTCATTCATTAGCAACTAATAAAATTGATGGATTTATGAGTAAAGAAGATAAATCAAAATTAGAAAATATTGCGAGTGGGGCTAATAACTATATTCACCCGACTTATACATCTCATGTAAATGGTTTGTATAAGGTTACAATAGACAATACGGGACATGTAAGTGCCGTTAATAACGTTGTGAAATCAGATATTACGATTCTTGGAATAGCATCTGATTCAAATGCATCGACGACGAGTGCAGGATTGATGAGTGCTGATGATAAGAAAAAAATAGACGGGATAGCTTCTGGTGCTAATAATTATACACATCCATCTTACACAAATAGAACACAAGGATTATATAAATTTAGTGTTGATACAAGTGGTCATGTTAATACGGTTTCTTCTGTCTCCAAAAATGATATTATTGCATTAGGTATACCAGGAACAGATACCACATATTCTCTCGCTTCTTCAACAGATGATGGATTGATGAGTGCAGAAGATAAAAAGAAATTAGATAATATCCCTAATGGAGGGGGAACCTATGTTCATCCAAAATATACAAAAGAAAATCTTGGACTTTATAAATTAAGTGTAGATGAACTTGGTCATGTAAACAATGTATCTCCAGTAGAGAAATCGGACATTACAGCATTAGGAATTTCTGGTGGGCAAGGACCTACCTATACAACAGGAACAGAAACAACACCGGGAGTAACTAAGTTATATACATCAACTGGAATTAATGAAGACGGTTCAATCACACAAAAAGGTTTAACAGATTTATTGAATACTAAAGCTAGCAGTTCGCATATTCACGATGATGCTACAACCAGTAAAGCTGGATTTATGAGTACCCAACATGTAAAGACATTAAATCAATTATCTTCTTTTGAAATAAGTGACATAGAATATAATGCAGACAATGTAATTGTTAACTCTAGCACAACATATGAAGATGGACCTGTAACCGGTCCATATATTACTATTGATAAAGCAACAACAACTACGGCAGGATTGATGAGTGCAGAAGATAAATCAAAGTTGGATCAAATTTCATTACCAACTGGTATGCAAATTGGTTTTGGGGCTACTGCTCCAACTAATTTGAATATTGGAGATTTATGGATTCAAACAAACGAATAGGAGGTTTTTTATTATGGCAGTACAAATTATTGATACTTTAAAACCAATGAATGACGGAGCTTTTCCCGTCGCAATGGCAAATGATATCGAATTATCTACAGGAGAAAGATTAGAGGATTATCTTAAAAATAATCCAAATCAAATTTCTACTATTGTAGCAAACGATGTCAAACCTGTTAATGCTGTAACAGTTGATGAGAAAAAAGATATTATCAAGACATCACCGGTATTTTTTGCAACTAAAAAGAAAATTAACGAAAATCCTAATAGTGAAATTGATTTTCATTTTAACCGTATTGAGAATGTAGTATATCTCTCTGTTTATACGATGCTCGAACAGATTACGAATTCTTCTAAAGTAAAAACAAAAGTACCGGAAGGTTATCGACCAAATCGCACCGTTGTATTTGAATTATTTCCATTAGAAGAAGTTCCAGAGACACGTTGTTTAATGAAAATTGAAGCCGACGGTGATGTTTTTATTTATCATGAACCAGTAGAACTTTCTGATGTAAAATTGGAAAAGAGAACAGCCACTTATAGTTATATTACATTAGACATTATTGGAGATGAGTAATATGGAAAACATCTTTGCTGATGATATTTTAATTCTTGAAAATGCGTTGCATAATCAAGATATTAAATTTATGGAAGAAATGACTCTTTTTACAGAGCAATATGAAGAAACCCATTATATCACAGAATCTATGATGGAACGGTTATCAAAGAAATTTAAACAATTATTTGCATCTATGTTAGAATCATTTCGTAATTTTAAAGCGCAACTTCATGTTAAATTAAATGGTGTAATGAAGCAAAAACAAACAAAAAAACGATTACGAGAAATGATTGAAAACTTAAAAGAAAACAAAAAGAGAGGTGCTGTAAAAGCCACTACGATAGATATTATTAAATATCAGAAAGTCTACTTACAAGCATACGGAGAATTATGGAGTTTTGCAAAGCGTATTCGCAAAGGAAAATATCATAATATTAATGACTTGGAATGGGACGTTGATAAATTCAATAGTATCTATGAAAAATATTCTGATGAATTGAAAGAAATTGGAAATACAAAGATAGAAATGCCAATTGACAAAGTTCTTGAGTTTTGTCAAGATGAATTATATGGAAAAAGTAGAATCTTAAAATCTATTAATGACACAGAAACAAAGATTTACTTAATGAAAGTAGATGCGGAAAATTTAGAAAACCGAAAAAATATCATGGGTGATCAAATCTTAGTAAAAAGATTGGGTTTACTTCGAGGTATTTACAGTACAATTTGCAAAATTGTAAAAACCGCAGTAAGTAAATTCTTAATGTGGGTCGTATTTATTTTCGCATAATGGAGGTAAGATACTATGCGTAAGGTACAGATGTCAGATTTATTAGAAACTCTGGCGAAAAAGAATATTACATTTGATGCTTCCAATATTCAATACAATGGTACATCATTGGAAGAATATTTGGATAATCAAAGAAATGAAATGATTTCATTATCTTCTGCAGAACCAGAAGAAGTTAGCGAAATCAAAGATAACACTACGGCATTTTCATATACTTGGAGTAGTGAAAAAATTTCAGAAGAAATTGCGAAACAACGTAGAAGGCTTGATAATATCATTGCTGTAGACAAAGAAACTATTTCTAATACAGAAATGATAGATATGCGTACTGATATCGATGGAAACTATCATGATACTGCAGGCAATGCCACACGTTATCAGATTGAAAATCTTCGCAATGAGTTAGAAAAAAAGGCAAGTAAAGCAGATTTACGTGGAATGAATCAGTTTGATGCTACTTCATTCCGTGTAGCAAATGATGCATTTATTGGTAAAAAGTATAGTGTTAATGGCAATGACACTAATATCATTACAGTACCAAACATTGAAAATTATATGGTTAGTGGTGCAATTAATACTAATTATGAAGCAAATAATTTCTTTATTATGGGTACTGCACAAGGAAAAGAAACATCATATATTTTTGTGAACCGGGTAATTCCAGAAGTGGAAGTATGTGATATCTATGTCACTTATACTAAGGTAATGAATTAATAAGAAGAGGGGTTTATCTCCTCTTCTTCTTTTTTAGTATATATCTCGTTATAAAGTATACATTATTTATGAAATAAAAGATACTAAGGAGGATGTAAAATGAATAATGTAAGAGAAAGTATCAGAAAATATATTGAAAATGAAAAGAACTGGTATAAGTATTTGGATGTAGAATTTATATTGGATTCTTATGGTGATGCAAATATTACCATTATAGTAATACCATTGAAATATAAAATTGTAATGCGTATTGCAAAATGGTATACACAGAGAAGAGCAATAGATTATGAAACTAATTTAAGTGTAAACAAAGATACTTACATTTTCAATGACCATACGTTAGAAAAACTTAGAGACTTTGCTTATGATCATAATAAGTATAGGGTTGAACGTTTTGGTCACAATTTTTCACCGTCCCCTTCTTCTAAGAAAATGCTTAAAGAAATCAGTGCAAAGAATCGTGTAGATATTTATATTTTATATGATATTCTTATGGATACATTAATCTATTATAATCCGTATCCAAAGCACAATAAATAATAACTTAACGGTGAGAAAAACAATGAAACCATAGGCTTCATTGTTTTTCTCAATTTCCTTAAATTATACAAGGTGGACAAAATATATGTTAGGGATGGTTATAACAACCATTACATACTTGTTAATTTTGCGATAATATTTCATTTAACGGTTTATATAAATAATCCGAGACATGCTCTACATCTATTTTTTTATCATATTCGATAGAAATAAAGTATGATACCTTATTTTCAAATTTCATATCTTTATCAAAAATAAACGCATATTTATCATTTTCTTGTTTAATCTCTTCCGTTTGTTTTTTCTTTTTTTCTTTAATATAACCATTTTCAAATTCAATCTTAATATTGTCATCAAATTTAAATCGTTTCTGAATATAGTCAATCATAAATTCAGGTTTTTCAGCATTTGGTGGTATATTAAATTGAAAACGTATATGGTCCATAACATCATCTTTTATTAATTTTTCTATTTTTTGCATTCCTTTATCTAGGGAATCCATGTCTTTGAATATGTTATTTTTATATCCATATCGAATGGTACGATAAACAGTAGCTACTTCATTTACAATGAATTTTTCTTTATAACATTCTTTTTCACTATCATATGTTATTTCATAAAAACCTTTGTCTTCCTCTTCCCCATATTTCCATCGACTAAAAGAACCGACATAAAATACATCATCCATTTCAGTATGCACATGATAATGCCCAAAATACGTTTGACCTTTACACATATGACGTAATTCTGCCGTAGTAAATACTGGTACTTTTTTTCTTTTCACATTGCTGTTTTCATTAGTCACAGCAGCCATCTTCATAGCTTCTCGAATAATTCCGTGACCAAAAATATAATCATATTCTTTTTCTTTTTCATAATACTTTTTATAATATTCTTTTTTATCATAACAATATTCTTCTGGTAAATACAATACTTTACAATCAGGAAACAATTCCTCTTCTTCTACTGTTTTTATAACACGTATATCAGTGTCTGTAATAGTTGATAAAATAGAATATTGGTTGCATTCGTGTGATTCAGTACCATAAACTAATCTTATTTTAATATCGTTAGGACAAGCTTTAATCATTTCTTGTATCATACGATATGCATAATAACTTTCTTTTTGATTTAAGAATAACTTATGGTCGAATAAATCTCCAGCAATAATAATAAAATCTAGTTTTTTCATTTGTTTAATATAATCAATAAATTGATAAGTAAATTCCTGATACAGTTTTTCAATAGAAAAAGCCCCTATATGTATATCAGCAATTACTAATCCTTTGTATTTCATAATTCTATTCCTCCTATATTATAGAATAAGTAAATCAAATTATTGGTTGTTATAGATATAGCAACTTTACATTAAGAATGGATTGTTTTCAGTTCATTCAAATGGTTATATATTATTTTTTCGATTACTGTGAGTTATATAAAGTATAATTAATATGAAAGGAGAAAAATCAAATGAAAATTATTAACAACAGTAACGACAATAACATGCAACAGCCCCAAGGAGACGTAATGGCATTGACCTTTTGCGTCTATGACGCAGGAAGTGTGTTTTACTATATACTTGGGGCGTTCTTATTAACATTGTGTCTATTAATGATGTTTGCAAACGGCACAATGAAAACAGTACAGAAAAATACTGTAAAAGAAAAACCTATCGTTCTCACTAGAGAACAAAAAATGAAAGTAGAACCAGAAGTTGTCAAAATGGTTGACAACTATGATCCTAATGTTAATAGCGAGTTATATAAATTGGCTCGTTATAATGAATTTCTAATCAAAAGTATTGATAAGGTATATAACACACCTTACGAACATCGATTATTTGAAATTTTTACATTACCAATGGATGATGTTAAAAAATATGGTACAATTGAAAAGTGGGAGCAACATTATCAATATCATACTGGAAGAACAAAAGCTGTGGTAAATGTAAGATCAGAAGCAAGTGTAGAATCAAATATAATATGCACATTGCTTTGGAATACCCATTTAGAATTTCGTGAATATAATTCTGAATGGAAAAAAGTTGTTTTAAATAATGGATCTGTTGGTTATATTAACACGCAGTATGTAACTCATAAAGAAGCAACGAATAAAGTTCTTGGTACTGTAAGAGAACATCAGAAATCTTACATGGATTATAGAACAGTAACCGCAAGAGGTACAAAAGCATATAGAGTAAGCCGTGCATTAGCATACACGGGTGCATATGGTATCCGTCAAATTGATGGACGTTTCTTATGTGCAGTGGGTACATATTATGCCAGTGAAAATGAAGTTGGCAAATATGTGGATCTTATCTTAGCAAATGGAACAGTAATTCCTTGTATCTTAGGTGATACAAAAGCAAACAAAGATACAGATTCTAGTAACATGTATACTAGACATGATCATAGTGTTGTTGAGTTTATTGTAGACACTGGGTCATTATCTAGTAAAGTTCGAAGACAAGGTAATTTAAATTACGCCAATTCGAATTGGAACTCATCAATCGTAGATATTCGTGTCTACGACAAATCTTTATAATACAAAAATAAAAATATAAAGATTTTTAATCCTCTAATAATAAATTATGCTTTTTATAACAAATCAGTAATCATGAATGTAAATCGCAGTTTTACTGAGGATTTATATATTATTTAATTGAAACCAAAATACAAGGAGGAAAAAAGATGAGTAAGTACAGAGGTGGGCTTGTTCCAGAGAGATCTAATGAACAGCCATTTAAACCAGTAACAACACAGGATGTAGAAAGATATATCCGTAACAAATTCAACAGCATCAATTATATGATGCGTAAGAAAGGAATCGACGTGGAAGATGTACACGTTGAATTGAAAACCATTACACCTGGTAAAGAATTCTGTCCATTCTTGGCATTCTTTTCAACAAATATTGATAAAGGATGGAATGACAGATATAACAAGAACAACAATGGGAATTTTGAAGACATCTTCGAAGATACTTATGTAGAAGATGAGGATGATTTCTATAAGGCTCAGTTAATTCCTGAGTATTATAATCTCATTCATGATTTTGCTTATGACAAGCAAGACATCAAGTTTATGATGGAACCGCGATTTATAAACAAAATGAAAATTCCTGGAAAATACATGATTAAACAGATTGCTAGATTTAGAAATCCAGTAATCAGTAGAAAGAATGATACAATCATGGTTGTTCTTGATCCTGTTAGAATCTTCTTCGATATGGCAAAAGACGAAAACTACAATCCAAATGTAGAACCTGATTGGCATATTGAAATTGCTCAAAAGCAGAAGATTAAAGACGGAGAATTTAGATATAAATTTATCCGTGTTCCGAATGGAAAAAGAAAAGGAAAGAAGAATAAACATAATTCCAATTCCTTTGAGGCAAACATGGCAAGAAGTTTGTCTTGTGGCAGATAATAGCAGGTGTGGAGATGCAAGGAATAATCCTTGCATCTCTTTTTTTAATCTGTTTTCATTGCCCCTAAAACTTTTCTATAATCTAATTATAGTATGGAAGGAAATGAAAAAGAATGACAAAAATAAATAATACAATTACAGAACCATTTTCAGTTTGTTTTAATATAATGAAAATGAAATATAAAGATTATGATGAATCTTTAACAATGAAAAATATAATTCAAGAAGACGATAAAGTTAATGTCTTTATAAATTTTGAAGCTGTGATAAAAAATATTTCTATGGTAAAAGAATTAGAAAATAAATTAATGTTACAAAAAGACTTTAAAACAATCATCATTAGTAATGCATTGAATCTGATCGGACATTATAAGAGATTCTTTGTGGATAATGGATTGGATACAAATGTTTATTTGTATATGACTGACCTTGACAGTGATTCTTTTGGTCAGTGTTATTATAATGAGGATTATCGTTCATATTTTATCACAAAATATAGAAATAATCCAAGGTTCGTGTACTTCACAGATATGATGCGTAAAGAAATTATTCCGGAGTTACGTAAATATTGTGATTTTATACCAAATGTATATTTTATTTCATCAAGAAACATTGAGGGATCATTGATTCCACTTATTATCGCAAAAGGAGATAAAAAGAGAAAGAATGTAATTATTAGTGGAGATATATATGATTCACAATATATTTTAATGGACAATTTTATTTCTCATGTTTTTATGCGAAGTGGATATGGTCCATCTGTAATTCGAAGTAGTATTGATGAATTTTTAATGTATTTTTATAAAAAGAAAAAAGGAGAGAAATTAGAAAAAAATACATTCGAGCTTTTCTCTAATTATCCTTTCTATTGTAGTTTATTATCTGTGATGGGAAATAAACTACGTTCCATTGATGATGTGGATGGAATAAAAGCAGCGTCATTAGAAAAACTATTAACGGATGGAATTAGCAGACAGTTAATTAATACATCAACAAGCAATCCTAATTTGATAAAAGAGATTTTCCAAGACGAAGAAGACCAGATAGAATTTACAAACAATTATTATTGTACCTCTTTTTCGTCTATGTATGGGGAATTAACAAAGACGGATATCAAATCTGTCTTATTTCAAAAACAAGATAGAATTGATATAGATTCGTTAAAAGCATTGAATACAACAGTATTTGCAAATCATCCAATCTTATTAGAAACATTGCTTTGTTAAGGAGGTGAAACAAATGGGTGTATTTGACGCTGGAGATAAAGTCCGCATTTATCAATACAAACCCAGTAAAATTGAATTATTACTTCCAGGAAAAGAACCAGAAGTAATTCCAAATGAACGATTAAGAAAAATTACAATCATTAATGATTATGAGAATAATTATTTTCCTATTTTCTCTGTAGAGATGGTATTAGAAGCATCACGGTATTATAAAATTATTAAACAAAAAACCAATGTTAAATTTCATTTGGTTATCAATAAATTTTATCATTACAATGGAGAACAGGATAATTCTCTTAATTATAAATGGATTGATGACACTTTTGATTTAATCCTTGATGATAATGATGAAGATAATAAAATGGCTCAAAAGCAAGAAGAAGCCTATAACAATTATACTTCTGTCACTAATAGTGATATCAATGATTTAAACCAAGTAGATAATAAAGTGGAATTTTATATGTTTAAATCATCTATTATCAAAGGATTAAAACAAACAGTCAATAAAATATTAACAAATGCTACCGTAACGGATGGAATTTGTTATATCTGTGGGGAAGCTGGTATAAAGAATTTATTAATGACTCCACCAGTAAATTCAAAACGCTATGAGAATTTAGTGATTCCTCCTCTTAGTCGTTGTAAAGCCATCCAATTTCTTGATACATATTATGGTTTATATAAAACAGGAAGCATGATTTATTTTGGATTGAATCGTTCTTACATACTGAAATATATTGGTGGTTGTACTGCGTATGAGAAAAAAGAAGTTAAAAATACTTCCTTCGTCATACCATCCCAAACGTCCATCCATACTACAGAGAACGGCGTATTATATAAAAAGAATAAAACTAATACCAATTATTTAGTATGTGATAATAATTCTACATCCAATCGAAATGATTCTATATCCAATGATGTTATCAATGGAAATGATGTTACATATGTAGATTCATTAACAGGTGATATGGACGAAAATGAAAGTGATGCAGAAGGTTTACAAGGAAATACTACGACAGTAAAAGTAAATAATACAGAAAACAGTTGGCTTGGTCAAACCTATACTGCTCAAAGTTCAAAGAAAAATAATGTCATTGATATTCGAATCAATAATGCAGATTTAGATATGATTGAACCAAATAAGAAATTGAATGTGGTATATGAGGATACTCAAATTACAAACAAATATAATGGTGACTACATCTTAGCATATGCTTCTCATGAATTAAGTAAAGACGGTGATTACTTAGGAGTAAGTAGTATAGTAAGATTAAAAAGAGGATAAAAGAAATAGAGAAGATTATCTTCTCTATTTCTTTTATACAAGTTGCTGGAAATATCAATGTTTGAATTGTACACCTTAACTATATGTTAGAAAAATAGTTTTTTAAATAAATATAAAGATATAATATTTCCTTAGAAAAAATATAAGGAGGAATAATTATGATGTTAAAATCATATGTCAAAGCTTTTAAGGGGGCAGGTATTGCAACAGGTCTTGCTATGGTTGGTCTCAAAAAAATATTAAACAGAAAGGAGGTGAGCACCAATGCTCTTCAGAGTAGAGTAATGGATGGGCTTCACGCCAAATCAGTTTTAGAGAAAGCTGGAGTTTATCAGGGTGAAGATCCTGATGAAGCAGAAAACAGGCGACTTAACAATATTACTCTATTTCTGAGAGATTCACTTTTTAGTCGCCTGAGAAATGATGAGAATGGATTCTACATCGAGGAAGAAGATGTTGAGTTTATATCTCATATTGCTGAAACACAATATGGGATACAAATCTCGAAAAGATTTGAAGGAAAGTACTTTCCTTCATTTAACAGAGTTTTGTATACCATATACAAAACTGACAATAATGAACCAGACAAACTGAGATGGAAAAAGGACTTAACATTAGTACTTTTCTCTCAGAGAGATGGTTCTCTGGTACCGAAGTTCTTCATCCCATAAAGATGAGGGACTTCGGTCTCTTTTTTTCTCCCTTTAGAAAACTTATATATAAGAATTTATAAAGGAGGAATAATTATGAGTTATAAGAAAATTATTGATGTATCGTATCATAATGGATCTATTAACTGGTCTAAAGTAAAAGCTGCTGGTATTAAAGGAGTAATTATTCGTGCTGGTTACGGTGCTGGAAATGTAGATAAATTGTTCAAATCCAACATTAAAGGTGCATTGGCTGCCGGTTTACCTGTAGGTATTTATTGGTTTAGCTATGCCTATAATACAACGATGGCAAAGAAAGAAGCCGATTACTGTTATAAGTTAATCAAAGATTATAAGATTACATTACCTGTAATTTTTGATTGGGAATATGACAGTGATAGATACGCAAGGAAACATGGGGTAAAAGTAGGAAAAACTTTATTTACTGCCATGAATAAAGGTTTTGGTAATATCATGAAAGCCAAAGGATATAAAGTAGGATTCTATTATAACAAAGATTATATGAATCGCGGTTTATTTGATTTCGATGATTTCAAAGGATATTACAGATGGCTTGCAAGGTATACATCCGTTACACAGACAAACTGTGATATCTGGCAGTATTCCGAAACAGGAAGGGTAAGTGGTATTAATAGTTCACAGGTTGACATGAATTATGTTATCAACGAAAAAGTATTCGGAACAGAAAAAGTTGAAAAACCTTCCAATCCTACTACAACAACGACAACAAAATATACACAGACAGATTTTGTGAAAGATTGTCAGAGAATTTTTGGTTTATCAGTTACAGGTAAACCAAATCAGGCATTATTAAATAAAACAATTACGGTTTCTTCCAAAACAAATCGTACTCATCGTATTGTAAAATACATTCAAAAATATCTGAAATCCTTAGGTTATCCTATTGGAACAATTGATGGAGAGGCTGGAAGTAAATTTACTAAATCTGTTAAATCATTCCAGAAAAAAGTTTTAAAATTCTCATCTCCAGATGGAGTAATTAGTGCAAAAAATAAAACATGGAAGAAACTCCTTGGATTATAAGGAGGGAATAATATGGCTAATACATTTCGTAAATTACAAAAAAGAATAGAAAACAAGGATGGGAGCTATACATATGAACCTTTATCATATGTTGGTATTGATAATATTCCGTTAGATATTATGAAAGGGGCAACTTCTAGTTCAGATGGAGTTATTGGTTTGGTGCCTAAACCGAGTAAAGGAAATACAAATCGTTATTTACGTGCTGACGGTATTTGGGCTACACCATCAAATTATAGTCATCCAAGTTATAATCAGTATTCTAACGGACTTTATAAAATTACAACAGATGAATTAGGTCATGTTGTAGAAGCAACTCCCGTCACAAAAGACGATATTACATCTTTAGGAATACCTGGACAAGATACAACATATGGATTAGCTTCAACGGCTAATGATGGATTGATGAGTGCTGCAGATAAATCTGATATTGCATCTCTTAAAACATCACTCGATCAAACTCAAAAAACGATAATTAATAATGTAAATGGAATAGACAAAAAAATAAAAGAAACAGAAGTAAAAGTAGAAAAATTGCATGCATACGTTGATAATCAGATAGAGGCAATAAATAACAAGATTACAAAAATAAATGATAAAATTGCAAAATATCATTCATAATAATGATGATAGATGGTAGATTTTCTACCATCTATCATCTTATTTATTTAAAAAATTTTTTAAGAATATTTTTAAACCATTTTACTGGACTAAATCTATATGCAGCTTTTACCTCTTTTTCTGTAATACTATCTGTACAAGCCCAACTCTCTGTTGGTTTGTAATCCCAAGGAATAACAATTAATCCACCTTTGGTTTTATTTTCTGCAAAACCTGCTCCATATTCTTCGGACCAACTATTTACCACAACTAAACCATTTGGAACCCATCCTATTGCAATCATTTGATGACCTCCTTGACTCTCTCCTTTGGTATCTTCATGGTAATCAACCAACCCGTTCGATTTCGGTTCATACATACACTCATATACTTCGTATGCAACTAAAGCAAAACCTAATGTATAGATTGCTGTTTTAATTTCTTCCATCGTATTTAAACGATAGTATGAAGAAATACGATATGGATATGCTTTTATATCCAATTTTGATTTTGCTTTTTCATAGATTTCTTTCGCTTTGTTTAATGTATAAAAACCAGAGAATTGGCTATAGTGACAATCTCCTGATTCTTTTAAGCGTTTTAATGCTTCTCTTGGTATCATTCCTTCTCCATCATAATCATTTTTTCCTCTATTAGCATAAATATATGCAGGGGAAAATGCATCTTTATCACCAGTCTGTTTGTATTCAATGATGTGTTTAGCTTGAGCCAGTGCACAAGCGACACACATTTCACTTTCTCCCTGGTCAAAGATTTTTAATGGAGTTGGATTGATATATTTTTCTGGAAGTTTAACTGCTGATTTAACTAATTTATTGATTTTAAAATCTCTTTCATCATATTTCGATGGAATATAACCATTTACTTTATAACTCATGATTAATCACCTCTGTATATATTATTTATGGTTTTTTACATAATCACGAATCATTTTTTCATTTAAGAAACAGACTTTTACTTTTTTTCTTCGACGAGTTGTTTTCACTTCTCCGGTCTTTTCATCTACCGTTTCTTTATGAACAGTCTGATTCACTTCTTTTGTATACTCACCATTTAATACATCCACGATCATTTTGATTGTAGCAACACACATATTTAAAAATGCTTCTGTTACACCGTTCTTCATATAAAAAACAAAAAGTTCGATAAAAGCAACAACACATGTACAATATACTGCAGCTTTACCACCAAATGCTTCTAATGATGTAAAGAAAGAAATTAATGCACCGAGTACGATAATGATATCAGATTTATGTTTTGTAAACCAACTCTTAATATCTACTTTTTCTTTTGTTTGTTTCTCTTCCTTTTTTACAATAGTATTTTTTTCACTCATTGGTTTTCCTCCTTTATCCAGCAATTCCATTTTCATCAACATCTGGGTCATCTTTGAAACTTGCTCCCATGACACCATCCTCTTCTTCAAAATCATCTTCATCTTCGACGTCTGCATCATCGTTATCGATGATTTCTTCCATCTCTTCTTCTGGTTCATCCGATTCTGGTTGATCATCATAGGAATCCATTTCATCTTCTTCTATAAATGTAGCATCGTCTTCTTCATCCGGATTGTCAACGAAATAATCATTTTTATCAATGTCTGGATTATTTGTGAATAAATCATCCGGTAAATCATCAATATCAGGTTCATTAATAGTAGCATCACCAGAATCTAAAGTGATTGTATCTTCATTGTCTTTATCATCAGGATCTTCTTCTTCACCCCGGGAAGAAGATGTTTCTTCTTCTGCTGTATTATCTCCTGGATTTGGAAAATCCTTATGTAATGCTTGACCATTCTTCTTTCTTGCTGTCATATGATTAAGAGCACAACGAAGTAACCACGTTACTCCTCCCACAGTAAGAGGAATTGTACATGCATCTTTTAAATCACTCATGATACTAGCAGACTGATTTGCAATTAATTCATACCATCCTGCCACAGTTGCATTTACAATGTAAAATACCCATGTGATAACTATAAGAAAAACAAACAAATCAGAAAGATAGTTGATTGCATGAGGTAATTGCTTCATAATCAAACGAAATCCATCTTTCTGTTTTTCTTTTTTTATTTCTTTTCTTTTTGCCATAAATTTTTTGAATTTATTCATTTCTTCCTCCTTTTATCCAATTGGACGAATTACTAATAAAATATTATGGGTAAATTCATACCCAGAATTTAATTGCATTTTCACATACTGTCCTTTTTTATTTAATGTAGCACCATTACGTCCTGTAATAACGGTAGGTTTACCATTTACTACACCAATATAAACTTCGATAGAAGAATCATGAAGGATAATATCCCCCGGTTTTAATTTCTTATAATAAGATTTAAAACTCTTATTAATTGGGAAAATAATTTTAGCATGAGCAATACAACTTCTACCAGTAATTACTTTGTTAATTGCTGTTGGTTTTGTTCCTGCTACGGTATGGGAAACAATACCGTTTTTTTTAACTACACCAGCTTTCTGCATACAATATGATGCAAAGTGAGCACAAGATGCTGACTTTGGTCCTTTTCTTGATGCACTGAAATTCTTTGCTGGATAATGACCATTACGACGATAAACCCAATGTTCTTTTAACATGATACTAGAAAATTTTTTAGCAGCATGTACTACACGAGAAGCTCTGGAAAAATTCTTAAGATATTTCTTTACTGCATATGCAAAAGAACCATTAGTGAGTTTAATCTTGTAAAAAGTCCTTGTAGTTCCTTTTTCTGTGACAGATTTTTTAAATCCATCAACAACATTTAATTTTGTTCCTGCTGGTACTGTTTTTACCAAAGCTCCATTTATAGATGGAGTTTTACGTAAATTAAGACCATTACAGTTTACAACTTTATATTTCGTTGTTGACATAAATATCACTCCTTTCTTATGTTTTTGTTAAATTCCTTACCTTGCGAAAATAGTAATATAATATATTTATGTCATAGATAAAAAATACAAGGAGGACAAAAACTATGATTACATTAAAACAATTAAAATACCAAATGAGAAAACCAGAGGAACAAATTTTTGAAATGTTCCGTAAAATGGATGGAAGTCTTGACTTAGATAGAATCATTGAAACCGTTATGGTACCAGATTGGTTTCTTGATAAATTTAAAAATGATTTAGATTGGGATAAAGTTTGTCAATATCAACACTTGACCGAAGAAACCATTGTTAGATTCTTTCCTTACATAAACTGGGATGTCGTAAAGAAATATCAGTATTTATCGGAATCTTTTATATCTAGTTATGAAAATAACAAACATAAATTTGCTGCTTATGAGTAATTCGTAATAATGAGATGTGTAAGGATTTCCTTACACATCTTTTTTTAATGTATGTAAACATTTGTAGAAAATTCTATTAATTTCAAAATTTTTTCAAAATTTTCTTCTAACCATAGATCTTTGTCTATTTTATGATTATAATCGTAATCATACTTTCTCATTTTTTTTACGTCTCGGTTATAATAATAGCTAAGATCACGATTGAAAACCATTAATAGTGTTTTCAGCTCTAAGAAAGTAACATAATGTCTACCATAGTTATTTACCATTAAATTCAATATTCTTAACAGTGCTGGATCATTAGTTACATAAACTGTTACAAATTCTGATTTAAATTTACCTTTTGAGAAAATTAAACCAAGATCCGGATTTGCATATGTTCCAATTGCAATTTTTACCAAATCTAATGATGATATTAATTTTTTGTAATTATTTTGATATGGGCGTTTGTTGATAATTATTTTATCTCCTAATTTTGCTTTAACATAAAAAATCTTTTCAGTAAGTGTGTTATATTGTATTTTCATATTGGGATATCTATCTTCGTATCGTTGTCCTCTTACAAGTTTCATTTTTAATGGTCTACCATATATACGTGTAACATTATCATGATAACTATCTAATGATAATTTATTCACCGATTTACGTGGTACTATATTAATATCGTCATACGGCATATAAGATTCAAATGTAAAACTCGTGGGAATAAAATGGTGATTCATAACTTCCTCCTTTTCAGTAAAATATAAATCCATATCATCTATGTCATTTACATATTCTTCTACGTTTCTTGTATCTTTTGGTAATTTAACCGGTTTTTGTAAATTTTTTAATTTAATATATTTTAAATTTTTTGTATTTCCTTGTAACACCATTTTAGATAAATCAGTCATAAAACGTATATATATATTAGATGGTGTGTGGTCTTTTGGAAATTCTGTTATTCTAAAAATATTATAATTAGATATTTTCATATTATGAGTTACAAATGAAAAAATATTTTTTACATTATTTGATTCATAAACACCACAATACTTTTTAAAAGAAGATTCGATATAATAATATTTTTTATTTATCTTCGATATAGTAATTGTATGGGTTTGAAATGTATGGGGATCAATAATAAAATAATTAACATGTCGCACACGTTTTTTAGTTAGATAAGCGTCTTGATATCTAACATAATCCCAACATATACCACCTTTATATGTATCAAATTCTTTTGGTGAAAGGGATTTATAATTTTTATCATAATATTCAGCAGATGTTACATCGGTAATTACTCCATTTATTGGTAACCCATATTCATATAAATTAAGTTTTGTATTAAGATTCATCAATATAGATAGGGTATTATTTTTATAATTGGAAAAATCATTGATATCATTATCCCAGTCTTCATATGGATTATAACCATTTTTTGTTTCCCATTCTTTTAAAGCATTTCTACAATAACATATTGCTTCATTATTATCATTATGAGTCGCACTAGCTCCATCACTTACGATAAAATAATTCGCATCATATCGTTTTGCAACTTTCTCTACATCTTTAATGAATCTTCTTGCTTCTAATGGAGATTTACAAGCTTCTGATATATCATTTACATATTCTTCAACACTTTGTACATTTTCTTTATTATCATCTTCTTTTCCATCTTTCTTTTTAAGATAATTTGTAAGTGCTTTCATAATAGTAACAGCTCGATTAAATTCTTTTACCAACTCCATCTCGGCTGTATTATATGCAGTTTTATATTCTTCTACATTTTTTTTGCCTTGACATTCTTTTTTATAGATAGAAAAATATTTTTCGTATTCGTTTACTTTTGTTTTCTTTTGTAAAAATTTATATATTTTAAGACAATCTTTTACTTGTACTTTTAATGAATAAGAATTGTTCTTATAGTACATCATCTCATCATCAGGTATATCTAAATGACTGGCACCATGCATAATTTTATTTGGAAATACCTGTAATTTTTTTCTAAGATCCTTGCAATACTCTTCCACACGTTGTCTCAATTGTAAATAGTATTGTCGTTTTGGATTATCAAACATATCCCGTTCTCCTTTCTATTAGATTCTTATTAACCTGTTTTTTAGTACTTTTAATGATTATATAATATTTAAATGTAACTGATAGACAATGATAAAATACATAACGGAGGAATAAATTATGACAAAAGACACAGTAACAAACGATACACTCATTTACTCGTTAAGGAGACAACAAAGTAAAGTTAACAAATTACTTAACTTGTTCGAAAATACGGTTATCGAAAACGCGTATTTTTTAGATAATACTTTAATTTTAAATGTTGTTATCTATGGTAAATTCGAAATATTACCAAAATATACAATACTTTTTGACAGATCAAAAACAATGAAATTAACATTTCATGAAAATGATGAAACTGTTGAAAATATGTACAAGTCAATCATAATGTATAATAAACCAGATTCATCAAGACGCTTAGATATTTTCCATTGTACATCGTTGATAGCTTTAGATAAAGAAAACAGGTTATATAAATATATACAAAAAAAGTATAACGATAAAGAAGAAATTGATGATTATATATCAATTTTAAATATTGATATTGACCATGGGAATGTGATTATCGCTTTAATAATAAATGGAAAGAAAGATTTTATTATATTTACTGGAGAAGAATTTTTAGCGATGTATGAAGAAAATTAAAAAATAATTAAGTTGAAAAGAAAGGATGACGATAATGTCATCCTTTCTTTTTTTATAATCCTAATAATTTTTTCCAAGTATTTGCTTTCGCACTAATCTTACCATCGACAACAGGAAGCTTTTTATCTTTCTGATATTTTTTTACCGTTGCGGTAAATTTACTTCCAGCTTCACCATCGATTTTACCAATCTCTTTATATCCAAGAAACTTAAAATATTTTTGAAGTGGATATACTAAATAGTGACGATTATTTGTTCCTGATGAAATGGTAATTGTTTTATTTACTAAATTTAAACTCACCTTTCCATCTACAGTAAGTCCTGCTGCAGCTTCTACTTCTTTAATAAACGTATTTTTTGTGAATTTTTCTACTGGTTCTTTTGTTAATCTCCATACTGTATCATATCTATGTCTTCCACTATCTGGAGTAGGAATACTACTATACATGTCAGAAGTTTTACCATTACTATAAACGTAATGAATACTTCCAGCATTATGACTAAAGATTTCTACATGAGAATGAGATTGAGAAATAATATCTCCTTCTTTTAATTTACTCCAAGAAGTGAATTTCATCTTTTTAAATCCACCTTTAATCAATAATTTTTCTACATCATCACTTTTAGAAAATCCCCATGAAGAGGTTGTAAAAGATTTTGGTACGATTCCATAATAGTAAAGACAAGAGGACACGTATCCAGAACAATCTCTACGAGTAGACTTTGTATTTCCTTTATAAGAAATTGTGGTATACTTAGATTGACTGTAAGATACATGTTTCTTTGCAATCTTATCTTTTACCATTTTTACGCTTTCCATCCATAACATATTCTATTTCTCCTTTCTTTTACGTATTATACAGTTGTTACCGAAGTTCGAAAAATACGAATTATACATTATTTATGTAGAAGGGAGGATACAGAGGTAGAGAGAGGAAAAATAATTTTTATAGTAAAGGAGATAAAATTATGAAAGAACTAGAAACAATTAAAAGAACGAAACTAGGAGAATATTCAATGAAGGAGATGGTAAAATCATTAAATATTGTTAATATGGTTTTATATCTAGATGCTTATAAAGCATTAAAAGAAGCCATGAACATATCCGATATTATCTATGCTTCATTGGTTTTGGATTCATTGAAAGGGGGATTATTTTAGTTACATAAGGACACAGTAGAAAATAAATTTACTGTGTCCAAATTATTTTTTATATTTTTTTATACTACCATATAATAGGGGGAAAAGATAAATACATAATCATACATGAAGGAAACTGAGATAACCTTATAAATTATTATATAATATGGTAACGATGAAATAAAATTTTTGATATCTTTTTTACCAAAATTTCAATATATTAAAATTTGAAGTATGATTTATTTTCATACTTCATTTTTTTTACTGCCTGATGACCAAAAATTGAAAATGAAAATTCCCTATTATAGATTTAAAAAATATATAATGAAAAATCAAAAACAGATGTACAGAGAGTTAAATGAAGAAAATATTTCAAAAAAGTTATTAAATCCATTTTTGACCTTCGTGATATATAGTAAAATAAAAGTAGCTGATAATAAAAAACATTCTATCCTGTAAAAATATAAAACATTACAGAACGCCAACTTATAAAAACGAAATATTTTCTTTAAATCAATCTAGTATAGAGAAGTAAATAACTCTATACTAGATTTCTTTTTTATCAATAATTGATATATTATTTAAAAGAATATAATACAAAGGAGTGAATGACATGGAAGAATTAATGACAAGATTAAAAGAGATGAGAATGAAAGAAGTAGAACCTTATCTTATCTCAAGAGAACTTCAAGACAAAGAACTAATGAAACTCATTAATTATGTCCTTGAAACGGGGGATATAGATGATGAAGATGATTTGGTTGTTGTAGAAGAATTTGTTAGTTGTTGCAAATACGTCTATGAAAAAAGTGGGGATTTTATACCAATCACAGATTCTCAATACGATGTATTAGTTGATATCTTAAATGATCACAATATCGATATATGGGAAGATCAATCCTTAACATCAAAAGATGTGGGTGTTCATCATCGATATAAATCTTTACGTGGTACATTGGAAAAGATTTATGCTTTATCTAATGATGATGAATTAGATAATGGAAGTAGAAGAACTTTACCAGAATGGATTAAATCTAAAGAACGACAGTTAAAAGAACTTACCGGAAAAGAATATGATTTATCTCATGCAGAAGTTTACTACTTTCCAAAGTTTGATGGTGTATCGGTTATTTTCGAGATTGATGAATCTGGAAAATTAAAACGAGCTCTTACTAGAGGGAATACTAAAACCAATGAAGCAAAAGATGTAACAAATGTCTTTAAAGATTTTAAATTTGAGAACAAGGGAATTCCTTATGGGTTAAAAACCGAAGTTATGGTTTCTAATACAGCATTTGAAAATTTTCATGAAAAATATTCGGATGTAGGAATGACATACAGTTCTTGTCGATCTTTAGCTTCTGCTTTTATAAACTCTGATAATAGCACATTAGCTTCTATGGATAAAACAGAGTATCTTACAATTGTTCCTTTACGTTTTTCAATAAATGAAAATAGTAATATACCAGAATTAGCTAATGAAGTATATAACTATCCATCTTTGCATACGACTATTGATAATATTCAAGGAATTAAAGATTTTGCAGAAGATGTTCGTAATGTACGAGGATTGAAAACAGATGGTGTTGTTATTTATTTAAATGATTTAAATTTACAAATGTTACTTGGTAGAAAGAACGACAAAAGTCAATATGAGGTAGCATACAAGTTTACAGAAGAATCTACTTACAGTAAGATTGAAGATATAGAATTTAGTGTTGGTCGATTTGGAAATATTATTCCAGTAGCAATCATCAAACCCGTTGTATTAAAAGGAAATACTATTAAAAGAATTTCTATGGGTTCTTTAAAACGATTCTTTACATTAAATCTTGCTAAGGGAGATAAAGTAAAAGTGTTATATGATATCGTTCCTTATCTAGTGTTTAATCCTTATGATAAGAATTGTAAACGAAGTAAAAATGAACCAATACCAATGATTACAAATTGTCCTGAATGTGGAGATATTTTAGTAACCTCAAATGAGAATCAATATTCATATTCCTGTAAAAACCCTTCTTGTCCTCATATAAAGAAAGGGAAAATTTTAAATTATTTAGAGAAAATGAATATAAAATACCTTTCCTTAATGACTGTAGATAAACTATACGAATTAGGTTATTTACGTTCAATCAAAGATTTATACACCCTGAAAAATCATGAAAATGAAATTTCTATGATTATGGGTCTTGGTAAGTCTTCTATCCATCGAATTATTGATGAGATTGAAACACACAGAAAAGTTCCAACAACACAATTTCTAGGTGCCTTAGGTATAGAGGGTATTGGAGAGAAAACATTTGAACGAGTGTTTGCTATGCTTAATTACAAGGAGTTTATAGATTCTGTAATGATGATAAAAAGATTGCTATGGGGGTGCTTTCTGTAATTCCATATATTAATGAGAAAACAGCAGAGAAGATTTATGATGGTATTCATGACAATCGTAAATTAATTAAAGCATTAGAAAAAGAGTTAGACCTTATAGATTATAAACGTAATTACGAAACAAGTTATCGTGTAGTATTTACAAAAGTCCGAGATAAAGAACTTGAAGATTTTATTCTAGCAAATAATGGTAGAGTTGAAGATAGTGTAACGAAGTCAACCTCATTAGTTATTATCCCAAGTGCAGATATTTCTTCATCAAAATTATCTAAGGCAAAGAAGTATGAAATTCCAGTAGTCACTATTGATAAAGCAAAAGATTATATCCAATCTCATTTTATAAAATAAAGAGATGGTTATATAATATTTAATTGTGTTTGATACACAATTTTAAATTTATTTATATTAAGGAGGAAACAAAAAATGGGTAAAAAAGGTTATGAAGACATTTATAACGAGTATGTACTTGAGGATGAAGAGTACATTGAAGAAATCGGGGAGTTAGCTTCCCGATGTATTAGAAGAGATTTTGGTATTTCTTTTAGTGATGAAAAAGATGTTAGCAGAGATGATATCAAAATTCCAATTGTAACATTTATCATGTGTTATAATGAGATGAAGAAAAAGATTGCGTCTCTTAGAAGGACAAATAATTCTTTCGAGATTAATTTTGCTAACAGATTTGTATTTGGATTTGATAATACAAATGCAGATACAGACGATGAGAAAGATGGAAACTTTACTCCATATTTCTTTAATATTGAAAACAACTCCAAAAATATGGAGTATGAATCAGAAAGAAATATTGTCGAAAGATGTCGTACATGGGTAACAGAAAATGTAGAAGAAAATCCTACAATTATCACTGAGATTTCTCAAGCTACTCTGATAGATATGAAAGAATTAAATGTTGGATATAATAGTAATGTTATTATTCCACCAGTTATCGTTTATATCTATGAACAACTTGTAAAATATATCAAGCAAAAGAGAAGAGAGGCAGAAGATTTAGATGAATTCGAAATCAATTTCTGTAACTGCTTTACTATTGCAGCAAGAGAGACAGAAGAAGGTGATGATGAAATTGTTATTACACCAGATATTGATTTTAAGACTGGTGTAAAAGATGATGGTACATCCGGATTCTCGACTGAAGAATAAAATACTTATTATGTGGGAGAGTAAATTTTACTCTCCCATTTTGAACTATGGTATTATTTTTTTGGAAGGAGAGTAAAATGAAGAAGTATCTTCAAAATTATGTCAGTGATTTTGAAAGAGATTTAAATATTCCAATTATGAATAAAGAATATGATGAACCTCTTGTAAATTATGTCGTAGATACTTTTAAATCATTAGAAGTATTATCTACTATCAAAATTACTGGTTATGACTATACCGAAAAAGAATCAGAAATTGATGTAAATAAATATATCTTTAAACGTGAAAAACGGAAGAAAAAGAAAGAAAGATATGATTACAAGTACGTCAATGATACTCGATGTGGAAAACTTACTATTTATGCAGAGATTACATTAAAAGAATTGGATGGAGAAGGAAAACGATTCATTCATAAATATCCAATGAAGAAAGTAATCTTAATTCCATTGAAGGACGAAAAGACTGGTGAGTTTTATATTAAGGGTAAACCGTATTATATGATTTACCAAATCGTAGAAAAATCAACCTATACAAGCAGAGATAGTGTTGTACTTAAATCGTTAATGCCTGTTGCGGTAAGACGTGGTGTTATAGAAGAAGATGAAGCAATGATGAATAATCTTACCAATGAAGCATTGAAAGCATTAGGAAAAGATTGTGTAGATGTTGTGGGTAAAGAGTATACATTGCCAGTTTATCATGTGCTTGTTTTACGTAAAGAAGTACCAGCGATATTATTCTACTTATCTAAAGGGATTGATTATTGCTTAAACTTCCTAGGTTTAAATAACATCATTACATTTAAGAATAAAATCGATGAAAATGATAAATATGAAGATTATATTTATTTTCATATTAGTAATAAGTGTTATCTTCGAGTTATCCGTGATTTATTCGACAAATACACATATATTCAATCTGTGGTAGGGGGATTACTTCAAGTAACAACAAACCGTACGACAATTGAATCCTTAAATGATCCAAAAATTTGGATTAAGAAGATTGCTAATCCAAATAACTATAATAAGGGAAAAGATATCTTGAAGTTCTTTAATCGTCTTTGTGATGAAACTACTAAGAAGATATTAAAAACCCATCCATATCATAAGCGAAATATTTATACAATTTTACGTTGGATTATGATGGAGTTTAATGAACTTCGTATGAAAGATAATCTTGACTTAAATACAAAACGTCTTCGTGATGAAAATGAGTATATCTCCTCACTTCTTACAAAGGAATTGAGTCGAAGATTAAATCGTATTTTATCATTAGGAGAAAAAGCTACCATTGATAATTATCGCGAATTATTTAAGTTCCCTGGAGATTTGATTATCCAAAGAATTAATAGTTCTGGTATTTTACGTTTCAATGATAATGTAAATGATATGAGTTTCTTTAGTAAGTTTAAATACACAAACAAAGGACCTCATGCATTAGGTAGTAAAAACACTAATAATATTGGTATTCGTTACAGAGGTATCCATCCAAGTTATCTTGGAAATATTGATATCTTGGTTTGTGGTAACTCCGACCCAGGAACATCTGGTATGTTATCACCATTTAATAAAATGAAGTCGTTTTATTTTGATGATAGTCCGGAAAAAGATGATAATCTTTACCTGATAGAAAAAGAGTTACAAGAAAAATACAGTGAGAAAAAAGAAGACTTTGTTTATGTTGGTCCATGTATTGATAGCAAAGAAAAGTTCTATGATACGATGCAGAAGATGGAAGAACTCTGTGAAGAATGTAAAGCAATTGGTGTTGGAAAAGACGGCAGTATGAATGTTGTCACCGAAGAACAAGCCGATATGGATGAAGAATCTACAATTACAATGCCGAAAAAGAAAAAGAAGAAAAAGAAAGAAGAGGATAAATAATATGGATGAAAAGAAAATAGTAAATGTAGATGTATTAAATTATGTCTATGGTTATACACAGATTGCCGTATTAGGTAGTCTTGGTGTGAAGATGAATTTTAATATGTCTAAAGATTGGTTAGAAAATAATATTATCGAGTATCGTATACCAAAATGTAGCTCCGAAGAACATGACGAACGAATGAAAGAAAATGTTGAGAACGCGGTTCTTGGATTTGTATTAAATGGATTTCCAGATTTCGATATTGAACGGATTCGATTTAAAGGAGAGGTTGATATGGATAATCATAACTTGAGTATGGATGCTGTGTTAACTTCTTTAAGTAATCTTCCACAATCTGTATTAGAAGTTGTTAAAGAGTTGACAGGAATTAATGTAAAACCTGAAGAGTAAAAAGATAGGGAAGAATAAAATTATTCTTCCCTATCTTTATTCTAATTTATATTCTGAAGTGATTGTTACTTCTTTAGAAATTGGTAATTCTTCATTATCATCCATCTCAATAGTAATCTTTAAGAAATCACAGATGATGTCAATTTTAGTTTCAATGTTTTCTAATCGTTTTTCAAGATTTTCTAAGATTAGCCTATTTTCTTTCTTTTCATTTTTCGTACGTTTCATCATTTTTAAACAATGATGAATTTCACCAGTTTCGGTACTAATAAAAGAAAGGTTAAGAGTCTTTCTACCGTTAGTAGATTCAAACGTTGGTGTTATTAGTGATGATTTGGTCTTATCCATAAAAATTCTCCTTTCATCAAATAACGATATATTATCTAACAGTAAACACAAAAATATATGCAAAGGAGTGATAAAGTGAAAAGAAACATTGAAGAACCTTTAAAATCTATTTCTCCATATCGTAAATTTACTCTTAAATATTTATATGGATATGGATACAAACATGACAGAAGAAAAGGTAAAAGAAATGTTAAAAGTAAACTACGAAATTGCTACGATAAATAGAGTGATGAAAATTAAATTCAATATTGTAGTAAAACCAGAAGAAGACAAAGTTAATGAACCAAACTTTAAAATGGAATCATTTTACCAAATTAATGGAAATAATTATTATGTTTTTAAACCATCGC
>ENA-ORRW01000667-ORRW01000667.1-human-gut-metagenome-genome-assembly--contig:-NODE-667-length-38152-cov-6.953802_pt1 | contig 38152 bp, 53 predicted proteins | sample MGYA00242183_ERZ509150 | MGnify/ENA primary metagenome ERZ509150 (study PRJEB26280, sample SAMEA2338639) | human gut metagenome | biome: human gut; feature: human-associated habitat; material: faeces... | reverse complement strand
TATTCTTGTATTCTCGTTTGTTTTCAACGAATATAATCTGCTAGTTTGTGATATCTAACTTGGCTTTAAGGATTGAATCCTTCCTACTAACTATGATAGTTGTTAATTCATTTAGCTTAAGTTCTTCTTTGAAGTCCACTAATTTATGTTTGATTACAGTCTTAACTGAATCTTTAATCTCGGTATTGATTACACTGACATTAGTTAGGTTCTTGTCTTTGATTTTTAATTTCTTCTTAGTCTCATTAACCTACTGTATTAAACTATCTTGACTAGTATTGAGTTCATCTATAGTAAGCTGTAAGACTCTATTTCTTTTAGTTAAATCAGAAGTACTCTCTTCGTAACTTCTGAGATTGTTAGTTACTCTGTCTATCTCTTTATTTAACTTCTGTAGCTTATGGTTCTAAATAAAAATAGTCGCAATAAGTAAACTAACTAAACCTACTGCGACTATCTTATAATATTTTGCAAACCAATTAACTACCTTTAATAGTACTGTGATCATCTGGTAATTCTTCATCAAGTTTGACATCTAAGTATTTCTCTCCTTTAGCTTTTATAACTTTCTTAAGTACACTCCATACTTTCCATTTTGGATGTAGCTCACACAAAGATTCTAACAATGACCAGAATTCAACCAGAGCAATAGCTCCCGCAATGAATTCGATAGCATGTAGATCTATAGAAGTTATAATTAATTGATCAATTGTGAATGCACCACAAATTGCAATGACTGCGTCTCTAATCTTATATATTGTTTTCCAAGCTTTATGAGACTCAACTTTTGTCTACCCGTACTTCTTGGACACTTTATATCCATAGATAGTGTCAACAATCATCAATACAGCAATTGCTGTTATTGGCACATACACAGGGGCATAGAATGAGGCTAAACCAGCCAACACGCTGGTCGTAAACTTCTCTACGCTACTGAACATGTTCTTGAATATTGACATAATGGGCTCTCCTAAATAAAATGGATTCATAAATAGTAGGATAAGATTAGTGAAAATCAAAAAGCCCTAGCGATTAAAGGGGAGTAAAATCTGCTAAGGCTCTGTAAAATTGTTCGAGATTATACATATAAAACGTATACCTCTCTATTATGTTATCTATTAGAATTAACACATAGTAGCGACTAATAGCTCTTTTTGTTAGTTATTACTAATAACTCCTGCATTAACTAGAGAGCTTATCATACTGTTAACAGTACTAGTAACAGTGGCTAAATCTGCATCAGTAGCTAAGGTATTTACTTTCACCCCCATCTTTATCCCACCATAAGTAGTCTTAGTAGCAGCTGGAAGAATATAGTTGTTAGCATTATCTTCAATACCATTTAATTTTGCAAGCATATCTGAACTCATTAGTCCATTTGCATCTTCACTAACTACGGGGATATTTACTTCACTATGATTTATAGGATACCATTCTGTACCATCATAGGTCTTAATTATACCACCATTAGGATCAGCGGTTAAGTCAATCCAGTATGCTACTTCTTGCGGATTAGGAGCAAATCTAGATGCTTTGAAATTTGGGTTTTCTTGTTTTGTCATAATCAATTTGCTATTTTATTAGGTAAATTCCATTCTCCTAATACTACTGTACCTAGATCAGTGTATTGGTCTATTCTAATATGTTTATTTGCAAATGAGTTGAGATCTATCTCCCTAGTGTTTTCAAAACGTTCAACATTATCTGGAGAGTCTACGTCATAGACATCAATTCTACCTGCAAATATAGCTTGTTCTTTGTATATATTATCCCTTCTAGGTTCTATATCATATAACTATGGAAACACATAGTAAGCCTAAGGATTAATAAATACAGGTCTATATAATACTGTTTTCATAATACTTCTTTCTCTACTATAGAATAATGTATTTCATCGTAATCTTCTAGATATACATTTATAGGACTATCGGTATCTTCTACTATAGTTCCTCTTGTTTTTGAAGAACCTCTTTAGCGTCTTCATATTTAGCAAAGACATTTAAAATCTCTGTTTCAGTTCCCTCGTAAGGAATAAGAGTTTCTTTTATTGCAATATATACTTTCATTCTATAGTAATCATTATATGTTCGTGATTGTCATTTGCAGTTTTGAGCATAGCATATAATTTCTTAAACGTATCTGTACTCTCTACTACTTGACCTTTTACTTTGTTTTTACCGACGAGCAAACACCCGTCGGTATCTTCTGGCTTATTACCTATATGAATAAGTATACCATCAAAACCAGGAACTCCTGTTAATCTTGGAAGATAACCATCACAGAACGCATATTGTTTATAGTTCTTAAACTTAGGAGACTGTACATCTAAAGTGACTGCATACTTACCAGATGGTATAGCTGTAATACCTTTTTGTTTAATACTCTTTATTTCATCTAAGGTCATATCTTTAGTAAGACCTCTATCGGTATCTTCTAAAGTATCGCATTTATATACTCCGTCTATATATAATTTACCTATAGTGTACTTATCTCCTTTAAATATTCTCTTTAATACTAGTTCCATATTATTTCTTATTAGTTTCCGCTCTGTCCTAAAGCATATTGCCCATTAGATCAGCTGCTAGATTCAGACCAAATTCTTTATTGTCATCATCCATTCTGTCTATCTTCTAATATACTTGTAATAGTAGAACGTAGATTTTCTCTAGTAGTTCCCTATCTGTTAGATGAACTAAATATGGGTTCATAATTATATTTTTTCTATCTCAATCACATTCAAAGGAACATTGATAAAAGCTCCTGCGGAAGTAACTCCCCAAAGAATACTAAACCCGTTTTCTCCAATTTCTACCGTTCTCTCCAACCATTGAGTCAGATTATCTTTAGGAGTAAAACCTACAGGTATTAAAAAGTCAGTCTCCACCCCATCTACTGATACTTTCCAGATAGAGCGCGAAACATCTACATTCGCATGTATGGTGGAACAGAACAATCTAATTTTATAAATCGCAGCGGAAAGACCTTCTATTTTATTTTCCCGGTATTTTTCAGAATTACCCCCTGTACAGATGTTGTGCTCTAAAATCTCATCGGGGTATATACCGCTATTGTCACCGGTAGAGGCGCCCTTGGTACTCGCTAACATATAGGAAGCACCTTCACTATCTATTTTAGTTAATGTTCCTAATGAATCTCCTGTTACAGTATATAAATTTCTGGTAGTATTGACGGCAGGAGTAGAGATTTTTACCAGCTTATTTATTTCATCGTATAATGAACCTGTACTACCAATTTCAGAATTTATCCATCCTGTTGAGATAACAATTTTTTCACTAGGTTCTTCGATAGTAATACTACTATGTTTAATTTCGGTCTCATTTCCTTCTGCATCCTGTAACTGTCCATACACCGTTTTTGAACCAATAGAAGCAAATGTATAATTAACACTATCAGAATAATCCATCCACGAAACACCTGTAAGGTCGGCTACCTCACCTAGTCTATATTTGGTAGGGGCAAAAGAACCACTATAAGTAAAGGTTACAGGAATGATTAACGAAGTCGAAGTAATTTTGCCCTCATTTAAAATCAAAGCTTCCAACGTTAACGGAGTGCTTACATATTCAATGGTAGCTGACTTAACATCACTTGTAGTTTGCCCCTTGCTAATTTGCACGTAAATTGTCTTCTGCCCGAATCCATCAGATAAGGTATATTCAACCATATTTTCTTCCGGTATGTTTTGCCAAGTAGCCGATGATAAATCTGCCGTTTCACCAATTCGATAACGGATAGCTGCCCCTGTATAATTAAGTAGAACACTGACATTGCGTTCTTGGGTTGAAGAATTTCCATCATTTATTGAAATGGAAAGTAATTCTACGGACTCATCATCAATATCATCCGATTTGAATTTACCCATAAACGGACCTATAGGGCATACTGTATTATACCAATTCAGATACCCCCTATAATCAAAAGTGAATCCAGTGCCCAGTCCGGCACTTATCAAAGGACTGTCAAAAGCAATACGGTAGTCTCCACTTATGTAGTCCGCAATTTTTAAATCAATAGCCTTCTGATACAAAGCAGAATAAAGGAATACCTCATTATTAACCGCCTGAGATTCCCAAACAGCAAGTGTTTCTGGTGTCATATTGCTAAACAATTGCCCGTTATTTACTATAATATTGTCATACATGTGCACACCTCTCACCTGAACAGTGTTACGTCCGTTAGCCGTCATTCCAGGCGTAGAAAGTACATTGTTATGGAATATAATCTGTAAGTCATTATTTATAACTCCACTCCCAGCTGGAGCATCTGTAGGATTCTATTCGGGAGTATCATAAGAGAATAAAAATTGTACGGTCATTCCGCGTTTTGATTGTACTACATTGTTAAATATTTCAATATTACCAATTGGTCCAACTTGTAAATTTGGCCCATAGTTATCAAGTAAGAAATTATTATAGCATTTACCTGAAAAACTCTGAATGGACATTCCACTTGTTTGAGCTGACTCATTTTTATAGGCACAATCATACAACCTATTGTAACACACTTCACCTACTGAATTGGATATCTGTATACCGTCATAGCCTGTATGTTCAGTATTATTTCGATAGAATCGGAAATTTGTCAGATAATGGGCTTTCTTTGTATATGAGTATCCTTTGATATAAGTTACGTCTTCACCTTTCAAATTTTTAAATGTAACAGTTTCACCTGTATAAACAACTGTTGATTTTTCGGGAGTAAAATAACCTATATACCAACCCTCACTATCGGTATCATGTACATACATGTGATGCAGCCAAAGATTATTCAGCTCAAAATTTTCATACCAATACCAAGGATTAGAAGCTGTCGGGTCAGTTTTTATAGACACCCCTGCAAAACTGCACCCTGTTATCTCCATTTCGAAAAATTCGATATACTTAGTGCCATCAGCTATTTGTAGTTGTATAACCGGATATGTAATCTTACGGTCGGGATTACGATCTAATTTAATACCCTTAGAAAGATTGTAATATCCTCTTCCATCCACCACAACGTGCCACATACAAACAAAAGACATAGTGTTCCAACTTGTACCATAAAGTGTTAATGGCGTGTCCTGGTCAATAGTTACCACTAACGGATTATTCTCAGAAAATTGCGGGGAAGGATTTTGCTGCGGATTACCCTTAATTTCAGTGCAAGCAATTCTTACACGAGAAGTTCCGTTTTCTACAGCTTTTTTCAGCACAAGAGTGTAAGCATCATAACCGGATGGAAGACTATCAATATTTACATCTTTATAATAGTTTATGTCCGGAATAGTAAAAACCATATAGCAATCGTTTACTCCGGTTTCATATACATCAATCTTTGCATCGGGATAGAAATCAGATACTATACTCATTTTGGGTTGTTGCCCTTCTATAGGTCTAGCAGCTAAACGAGGTGTTATTGTTATTAGTTTGTTAATACGTTTGCTAATAGTTTTTTGAGTACCTGTATCATAATACCGTGTCTCTACATCGTATATACCTCTAGTTGGTATATTAATATCTGTAGAAGTTAGTATATTATTTGTAAGAGTAAAATCAGTCTATGTACGATGAATGACAATATCACTAGGAACACTACTATCACCATTTTCCTTTAAGATAAATACTTCAAGTGTATGCTCACGTGATAAATCATAACCATTATCAGATGTTATACTTATTTTAAAATTCTAATCCGTACGATTTATTTCTGAAGACACACTAACATCGTGATACGGCAATGTCTAATTAGACATTGAGTATAAATAACGTATTAGGTCAGCAGAAAATAACTCAGCGTCATCTCTATAATTAACACCTCTTACTTCCTATTTTAAATCACCATCAGTAGTCACAGGAATAGTCACAGAGGTATTCTGTGAAGTATTGTCAATTATTTCTTCTGTAGAAACAGATACATCAGATGTACTTCTTTTCGTAAAGTACATTCTCTGTGCCCATCTTGTTATAGCCTCTAAGTTTACTGTCTCTCCTATAAGAGGGAAAGAATTACTAACTTTAGTTGCTAATCTAACACGTCCAATACCACCAATTAACTTATTTATATATTCCTGATTACTCATAATTTTGTTCTTTAACATTTAACGTGTAGTTATTATCTTGTATATACATACCTGTCTCTTCATTATAAATACATTGTAGACTAGCTGTAATTATTTTACCAAAACAGATAAATGAATGTCCACTATCAGATGTAAATGTCGATTTAATGAAAAGATTTCTATTCTTAGAATTAACTTTTATTATTATTATATCATCTGTAGGAACAATATAAGTAATGGAATCATTGAATGTTACAAGGTCTACCATATTTGTTCCTTCATATCCAGTGCTAGTATCTGTATTTTCATCCCACTGCTCACCAAATAAATTGTATGCTCCCATAGATACATTATCAATAGATGCACGTAAATACTCTATATCGAATTCTAGTGCATATGATTTGTTAGATAAATATAAATCCTTTAGAGATTCAAGCAACTTATAATCTGTTCCACCATCGTCAATATTTAGAATACTATCAGTATTGCTCAATGCTACAGAATCAGTTTCATAACCACGAGTCTAATATTCTGAAAGCTTTCTAGTTTCAAAGGAAAAATCCAAACATTCGCCTTCGTTAATATCTGACCTAACTGGAGAGAAATTAACAAATCGCTATGTAGAATCATTATTCCAAAATGCAGAAGCATAAATATTATTTCCAGAAATATATTCCTTTATTCCTGTACCATTGTTGAGGAACACAACATAAGCTTTGCCTAATTTATTAATAAAGATATTGTTATAGTTTATTAATTTTTCAAAGTTACCTGATAAGAATTCTTGTGACGATGAATATGTTCCATTGAAGTATACTGTATTATTACACACATTTAGCTCATTGATGTCAGAACAACCAAATATTCTTCTGACATAAAGATACTGACCGTTTGTAATGTTTGAGTGGAATAAATTGCTTTTTATATTGAAATGTGATATAGTTCCAGAAATATTAAACGGTTGCCCTGAACAATTCCTAATAATATTTCTATTCAAATCAAATTCACTTACTCCATTAATAGTACAAGCGTATTCTATCATTCCTGTGCCATCAAGAGTATTATCTTCTAATTTCAAGTATGCATTATTTCCAGATATCGATAACAAATTTGCATGTCCTAATCCTCCGGCGTTTATATAGTAATCTCCTCTTATATAAGAGCGATTTATTTCTGCACTGTCTATTCCATTCATGTATATTACTACAGAGGAAGCTCTGTTGAAATTACAATAATCTATAAGAGTATTAGAAACATTTTTTAATCTTACACAGTACCATGTATGCCATTGTTTTCCTAAACTATCTGTATAATAACCATTGAAATTACAATTATATAAAGCTACGTTCTTTACTTTATTTTCATCATCATCACTACGAATCATTATAGCTGCTAATTCTTCTGGGGAAGAAGCACCGGAGAAGTTACAGTAATTAATCATAGATACACCTTTAATGATTATATTATCTATGTTTTCAAAAAGTAACCCTCCTAGCCATTTACAATTAATAGTATATAATCCCTTACCATCTATAGTAAGAGTGTAAAGACTATTTCTATTATAATCCTGTATGACAGATGTCCATATATCGAAAGTTGAATTCCATTGAGATCCTCTTACCTCTGTAGCTTTATATGTACAAGTTATCGTAATATCTTGTGTAAGTTTTTCTGGATATTCCTCTTGAATAGCAGCTAAGCACGAACCTATACTAGAATAATATACACCAGGCTTATCACTACGTACTAGGAAATCAGTATCAGTCTACTCTATAGATTCTTCCATATATACATACATGGTATGATCTGTATCCAGATTTTCAAATGTATATTCAGAGATTGCACCTTGACTGACTTTATCTACATTTAATTGTTTTACCTTGTATCCTCCCTCTGGTATTACTGATACAGTACAATTACCTGTCTTTACCGCTGTGATTAAGTAATTACTTTTGTCAGTTGCTTCAACTATTTTCAATATATCTCCTGTTGCCTCTATAGTACATTGTCCTACATTAGCTGGATTTATACCAACTTGAATAGATACTATCTCAGTTGGACCACTACCTCCTCTTGACTTAATCACCTAATTAGTTTCATCCCAATAGATAGTATCGTTGTCTATATGTTTCTTTAATTGAGCTACAAAGAAATTAGGAAAGTTAAGAATAGTCTACTATAGATTGTGTATGTCATTTATAACAGATATTGGAGCTTTAATATTATCTAACAACTCAAAGTTTGAATAGATAACATCAGCAGCATCCTATCCTGTCATACCCTCAAGAATAGGCTGTATTATTTTATTGGTCAACATATACATTTTCTTTATCCTCCAATAAGAATTTATAAATTTGTTTAGACAGGGTAACTAAACTATCCTTTAACTTACATTGTCTAATTAATCCTGCTGCTATGTTCATAGCTTCTATCTTTAAGTTTTGTGTTTCGCTCATATTATTTTTAAGTTAAACCGTTACTCCTGTTGAATCTACCCATCTGGTTCCAGTCCAATATATAGGTTTGCTAATAGTAGTATCAAAGTATTGTAGACCTACAGGCATATTTAAATCTGCACTAGGTCTGTTAGCCGTAGTTCCACTTAGTAGTGTTGATACATAATTCCATTTACTATCATAACCATATTTTAACAGATGTCTCTATTTATCAAAAGTGAGTTTTCTATCAGAAAGAGTAGCATCATAACCCAAAATGATTCCTTGTCCATAATACTAGGTTATAAATGGTACAATTAATCCTTTATCAAGTTGTACCCAATCCTTACTATTATCATATGTAAATATCTTTTCTAAAGAACGTTTTCCTCCTTTTTGGATACAGGCCCACCATTCCATATTATTACTATCTATTTGAATTGGGCTTATGGAAGATTTTAAATAATCGGCTCCTAGGGCGTTTATGTATTGTTTTTCTATTACCTCTAAAGTAGGGATACCTGCAATATATGATCTGTTTCTAATAGTACTTCTCGTAGAATCAATAATAGTATTAGGACCGACCATATTTAATATATGTGGCTTATCAGAAGCCATATATGTGTGATGATTCCCTATAATCATATTATCTACTGCTTCCGCTGTATTATTAAAGTCTATATCACACGTAGCTACAGTTTTATCACCCTCAAAATAATTACTACTAATAGAATTACCTACAGGTCTAGAACCAGTAGAATACAAAATATCAATTCCTTTGACTTTGAAATCTTGAAAAGTATTACCAATAATTCTTAATCCATTGCAGCTATCGATTACTATATTTGTTTTTACAAGATAAAAATTATTATATAGAACATTGTTAGCGTTAGCGCGACCAGTAAATTTTATACCTGTATTAAAACTTGAGATATTACAATTAGTGATAGTATGATAATAAGAACTATCTGTACCGTCAAATATAATAGCAGTATCTACTTTAGAAGATCCCATATTAAGTTTTTCAAATACACAGTAATATGAAGAATGTACCTTGATTAAAGAATCACCAACAAAAATATCAGATGGATTAATGCTGAATGTTTTGAGTATTATGTTATTGTTGTCTATATCTATAGTACTGTCTATACTGATGATAGATTCTGTAGTACTTTCTCCTTGTATACACACACTATCTGGTATAGACACTGTTACAATAGGATATGTATTCTTTAACAACTATAAACTCTTAGAAAGTTTTAAAGCTTCATTAATGGGATATTTACTGTCAATAGGATTAAACCATTCTAAATAACAATTGTTATTATCCCACGTACCTCCTATAGTTATATTATTGAATATGACATTTAAACCAGAACGAATTTTAGTATTACTTCCTATAATAGTCCCATTACTAAAGCTTCCACCTTGAAAGTCTAAAGTGCAATTTGCAGGTAATTCCAGTATAGCAGTATTGAGATTTAGATCAGTAGTTATCTTATATATAGTATTTTCTTGTGTAAAATCTGAAAGCTTATTAGCTATTATTACTTTTGACGCTAGTGTACCATCTATATTAGTATTAACAAATTTTACCTTATTACCAGAAGTAGTAGCTCCAATTTTAATATCGTCAAAATATGCATTTATAGATACATCTGATAATAGTTTAGTAGATCTTATAGCAAACTCTACAGATACAGAAAGAATTGAAGCTGGTTTATCAGATAAGTAATGGTATTGAGTTAAAGCATATACGTCTAAACTATCTTTGTTATCTAATAAATTTACAGTAGTATTCTAATCTACTCTAGTAAGAGTAGTACCAGAACTATCTTTATATCTTGTTATAACTCGTATTATTGGATATACTGAAGTGTCTATATCTCCATCTTTATGGAATCTAGCTTTAACGGAAAAACATCCATCTGGATCAATGGCATTAGAGTTATGTATAGATATAGCTTGTACTAACGCATCAACGTTGACTGCTGTAACAGAGGTTAATTTAAACGATAGACCTGAATCATTAACATAAAATGATCCTGTTCCATTAGAACGAAATAAATCAGGAAGTACTAGTTTATCAAATGGAACCTCTCTACTCTGTGTAATGTTATATCCATTCCACATTATGTTATTACAGATATTATCTACACTCCAGGGAGATAAAGCCGACATCTTGTTTTTCTACAACGGAGTACCATTTACTGTAATGTTATTCCCTACAGTATTCCAATTAGTAGATACGAAGTATCTTTCATACTAATTATCATGAAAACTAAAATTATAAGAAGTAACACTTACTGTATTATAACTTCCAACTACGTGACATCCCAACACAGTATTTGTAGTACCAGATCCATTATTATCACATGTAATCTGAACATAATTGCTATTACCCTAAATTATACAACCGCCATAGTTGTTCTATTGTAATTCAACATTAGATACATTACATTTACTTCCTATTAAACTAAGAGCATATTTTCCTGTTACAGTAGAGCTAGCACCACATCCGAAGCATTTGCAACTATCTACTCTATTATTACCATTTATAACTATTCCTTCATGATGACTACTCGCAACGGTACAACCAATAATCATATTGTCTGTACCCATACAATTTATACCAATATTAGTAGTATGAGTAATAAAACAATTTGATATTTTATTTTCTCTTTGATAGGTGCCTACATAAATAGAGGCTGCATAGCAGTATTTTATCTCTACATTCTATATGATGTTTCTTGTATCCCATTGATCATTAACATCATTAGATGTACTTCTTAATGCGATACCTCCTATCTTATAATTTGACTCTGTAGAATTACTACCACCAAGTAATACAAAATCTGAAAATATAATACCACTACCACCATCTTTAGTTCTTAAAAGATAACCGTTAGTAAGTTCCATTGAAGGATTAGCTTGAATAATGGATTTCTTTCCACATCCTCTAATAGTTCTAAAAGATGGTATATCATCAATCTAGTTAGTAATATAAGTACCTGCGCTAACATAAGTATTAGTGAAATACTTAATGCAGTTCTTTATAGCCTAAGTATTATCTGTTATCCCATCTCCTTTTCCCCCGAACCATTCTGGGTAAGCTTCTTTAATATCCCATACTCCTTCTAGAACAACATTATCGTCAAATATCTTTCGTAATTCTGACTAAATCGCAGTACCATTACCTTCAATAGTACCATTCTTAAATGATCCTCCCTAGAAATCCAATGTACAGCCTACAGGTATAATCAGAGTACTACCTTCAAGATCCATATCCTTAGTGATCTTGTAGATAGTATTAGTCTTTTTAAATTTATTTTGTATATTCATATCTTATTATGTTAAAGCAGTTCCATCAACATTAGTCCACGTAGTTCCATTCCACAGTACTAGCTTATTCAAATCAGTGTCAAAATAAGTAAGTCCTGCATCATCAATGGTTAAATTATTAGCAACAACAGCAGTTTCTCTCCATTGAGAAGTACCTTTGGCTACATCAATATTATTAATTATTGTGCAACTTCCTATCTTACCTAAAGTCTGACCATCTGCACTAACAACTACTAATTGATCTAATCCAGGAGTAGTACTTTGTATAACAGCATTAACAAGATTAACTACTCTATAAATAGTATTACCTTTAAAGTTAATGTGTATTTTAGTTCTATATTCATCTGCTTCTTGTTTCTGAACAACTTTAAATATACTTTCAGGACCTTCATTAGCACCAGTAGAAGTATCTATTGCAGTTATATTGCTTGCATTTTTAGTAAAAGTACATCCACATACATTTAGATTAGCAGCACTCCAATATCTAATATAGATATGCTGATCAGCAGGTGTTCCTAAGAATCTACATCCTGTAATAGAGTGACTTAATATAGAACTATCAAGAGAATAACTTGTTTGATTATAAATTATATTTCCTGATTTATTCCAATCAAATTGCACTCCTACAATAGCGACACCCATTGAGTTTGCAATAATCATGCCTTTATTATTCCATTCACATTTACCTCCAATGACATTAATATTACCAGAAGATGCATTTATAGAAAGACCTACTCCATTTAAAGTATCTGCATTATCTTCACTAAAAGTAACATTTCCACTATTAGTATTAAAATAATTATTAATAAGATTACTATCAGGAGAAGCTATTAGTCTAAGTCCTGCATTACATCCTGCAAAATTATTATCTTCGATATTAGCAATACCTGAATTTGTGAATAAAGCACCTATATGCGAATATAAGAAGTTACAATTTCTAAGAGTACAATTAGAAGCATTTGAAAAAGAAACTAAAGCTTGTGTTCCTAATCTGATTCCTGTAGTAGGATCTAAAGTAGAATAAGCACCTATAAAAGTAATACCTTCTATTCTAACTTGATTTGAAGTTATATTGAGGATTACTATATCATTTACAGTAGTTATCTTATTATGAATACTTCCTATATTAAGATTATAATAATTTCTTGTACCATTACCTCTTATAGTAAGAGCTTTTGTAATATTAACAGTAGTATTAACTATAAAAGACAAACTATCTATATCAACAGTACCTTGAACTTTAGTAATATTAACTAAAGATTGTAAATTAGCTGAATAATCATTAGTTAAATCATCTGTAAACCAGCTTAATTTAGTTATATCGTTACTACAACTTCCAGTTAAAGTAATAGAAGATAATTTAATATTACCTTTTAGTTCAGTATTGGTTAAACTAATAGTACCATTACTGAAACTACCTCCTTGGAAATCAAGAGTAGAACCAGTAACAATAGTTAACGTTCCACCACCTAAATCTATATCTGCACAAACTTTGTATATAACACCAGAATAACTAAATATTACATTTAGTATATCTATAGTATTAGTTTGCTTAATATATTTTACTTTACTAAATAAACTTCCGTCTTCATTTGTCCAATTTGTACCTCTCCAAGTAAGATATGAAGTTGTTACAGTATAATATACTACATAACCTCTATCGTCTACTGTAAGTTTAGCAGTTAAAGCATCTAATTCTGCAAGAGATGTTACTCTTCTTTCTAATGCTTTATTTCCATCAGCTGTTCTAAATACCTTAGAATATGAATCCCAAAATACAGGACGTTTATAAGTACCATCTAAAACAAATTGACTAAATCCAACCTTATCAGCAGTAAGAGATGTAGGTAAATCAGCAAGCATATTACCTGAATACATTTCTTTACTGGGGAATGTTACAGTAGATGGAATAGAAGATATCTTAACACTTTCTTTAATTATTGCAGATAACTCAGACCATTTACCTCCATACATGCCAGCATAATCAGGTCTTCCACTTACAGGAGCTTCTACAGTAATAAACTTAGTTTTAGAAGTTAAGAATATATTAACAGAAGTAGCAGAAGCATATGAATCTCCAATTAAATCTCCACCAATAGCAAAATATATAATAAAATTATTAGAATCTTCTGTATAATTTATATAAGAAAACACAGGGGTATTCTTATACATAGAATATCTCGGAGTACTATCTTGACTTGCTTTTATTTTTATATCTCTAATACCTGTTAATCTTTGACTTGGACCAAATGTATATATAGTAGTATTAACAGGCATTTGAATATTAATATAATTAGGATTACTACAAAATGCCGTAAATTCAACTTCTCCCACTAATGGTTTAGGTATAGTAAATTTTAATGCTTTTCCTACTGGAAGATTATGTTGAAATGTAGTACTATATCTAATATCTTCTGGATAAGTAGGATTAATAAATTTTTTATTCTGTTCTTCTGCACTAATAGCAAGATAAGGATTAAGTTCATCAAATATACAGTTATTAAATACTAAATCTTTACTTGAATACCAAGCAGCAATAGAATTATCTACATTAGTAATACCCACTATATGACAATTACTAAACGTAAGTCCATTAGTCCTATTTAATCTTAAAGGAGAAGTAAAATTACAATCACTAATATTAACTAATTCTCCTCTTGGAACTTCATATAAATCATCTCTAATAGTAGAAGAAACGTCATATTTATTATCTTTAAATTTACAATTATTCATTGAAACATTTGTACATAAACCAGAAGGTTCTATATCTACATAATCGTTTTCAAAGTCAATTGCTGCCATGGGAGCAGTACCTTTAATAGTATCACTACCATTTCCTTCAAAATAAACATTAGTTATAGTATAATTATTACCTCCTAAAGAAATACCGTTACGTCTTGCATATAATACTTTAACAGCATCTATTGTAACATTTTTAGTAGCTAAACCAGCTTCTTTTACTCCGTTATTATTATAAGCGGCATTACCTAAAGCTATTCCATCTCCAAAAGCATATCCTATGGTAATATCTCTAACTACTACATTATTACAACTTCTAAAATTAAGAACATGTCCCCACTCACCATAATAATCAGTACCAGCAAAAGGATCAGTATATAAATGATCTTTAGCATCTCCGTTAATAGCACCTGTACCACTAATCGTAATATTCTCTTTATTCTCTATATGAAATATAAAGTAAACACCTTGATTAGTTGGTAACATCTGAATAGTATTATTAACTATAAGATGCGTATTAGAAGTAAACCCTGTAAAGATTCTAAAAAAATCATAATCAGAAGTATTAAGAAGCCAATAATTTGGTCTTACATCATCTCCAAGATTAGTTTTTCCTTTATATGGTAATTCAAAATAATAAGTTCTATTAGCATCAAAGTGAATAGTATTATTAATACTGTCATTAGATAATGCTAATATATTCTTTATAGTATCATTACTAATATATGAAGGATCAGTATCAAACCAAAACCACTCATCATAGATATCAGCGATATCCCAAGAACCTTCTATATGTATCTATTGACCGAATATAACAGTAGAGGAATCAGCTATTATCTTAGTAAAGTTACCAAACAAACTACCATTAGAAATAGTACCTCCGTCAAACTACAAAGTACATCCTTTAGGAATAGTAAGAACACAATGATTTAGATCAAGATCTTTAGTAACCTTATATATAGTATTAGGCTTATTGAACTTGTTCTAAAGTTTAGATACTACTCTAGGGTACATATCGTTTATCTCAACCTATTCGCCACTAACCCAATTTCTAGCTGTAAAGTTGATTGCTTTCAAGTTATTACTAGTAACATTGCTAGAAGTAAGAATAGTTTTATTAGTTGTATTAAACGAATACTGATCATTCAACATAGTAAGATCTACACTATCTTCATCTATTGTGTAACTAGCTACTACTGTATTTTTAGGTATAGTAGTGAATAAAGTATCTATTATGTTTACTTTTACTTCCATGATTATATTATTGTTACTTTGCTAACTAATGTACCATCTGTATTTCTCCAGTCTTCTCCATCCCAATACTTAATGCTGTCTAGAACCTCATCATACACAGCCTATCCAGCTTTGAATGTACCATTAATAGTAGCAGTTATATATTCTGTAATATCTCTATTAACAGGTTCTATTACAGCATTGTTTAAATTTATTATACCGTTATTGATTTGACCGCCATCAAATTTCAGTACTGAATTGTTGGGTAGAGTTATAGTACTACCATTTAGATCGAACTTATATCTTATCTCATATATAGTGTTCTCTGAATCAAAATCTTCCTAAGTAAGAATATTAACGATATCTCCTTGTATCTTACGTCTAAGGATCTTATAACCCATGCCAGAATTACCAGACTCTATATACTCTCTATCTGTAAACTTAGCTTTACCTGCATCAATAGTCAAGTCGTCTTCATCAACTTCTATGAATTTATTTTCAGCAAGTTCTTTTAATTGCTCTTCGTATTCATTCAGTTTACTATCAAGATATATATTTTGTTCGTCAAATTTGGTATCTTGTTTGTTCTCTATATACTCGAAATTACCATCAATAATCTATGCGACAGTCTTTCCAGACATGCCTTCTCTAATCTTTGTTATCATTATAGCTAAATATTTTAGAATTTCCAAACACCATCACCAAACCAAAACTCATCATTCATATTCCAAATATGATCCTCGAGTATCCATTCAGGTCTACCGTCTTCACTACCCATACCAAATATAAGACTATATAAGTCAGCAATCAATAAAGCTTGGATAATTCGTTTCTCACAAGGAGTGCCATTGTTTTTTATCCATTCGTTCATTGTATCAAATAAAGTATACAGATTACCTGATACTTTATAATAATCTGGATCAAGATTCATATTCTGCCATGCAATCTTATCCATATCATACATCCTACAAGCATCTATATAGTACTTAACACTACCCTTGAGATTATTGTTTTTATAGCATTGATGAAATAGATTTAAGCGCATCATATATGTCATCATAGCATAACGTTTCCGTTTGCTATCACAAGGCTTGCAACTATCTATATTATCACATAGAGCACAATCACTTTCAAATACCTGCAAATATTTAGATTTAGCTTTAAATAAACTAAATTCATTTACAAACATTACTACTTCAGCTACATCCTATTCATCTTCTTGATAGAATAGAGTAACAGTAAAGAATGTGGGAGTATTTGATGGCATATCAATAAGTATGACATCCCTGTTTTGTTTGAAACTAGGCATAAAAGTATGCTTACTACTATCTGTTTCATAAGCATTTTTATAGTTTCTAGCTCTATCAATATAGATACGATCAATTACGGTTGTAACATCACTCAATGTGAGTTGCAGTCCTTTTTCTGTTAAAATTTTCTTCGTTACCGTCATACCTTATTAAATTAAAAAAGGGCTACCAGGCTAGTTAGCCCAATAGCCCTCTTTATCAGCATACTGAAATTTTATTATTAAGCTACAGCTTTACCAGTGATGAATGACTGCAAACCTTTATCAACGATAGAGTCTTTCAGAGAACCAGCTTCCACATACAATTCAGTAGTAAGCGGAGTAGTCTTAATATACTGGTTATCATTGCTCAGGTACAAGTTATCATTTTCGATGATAGCATAGTCATAAGTTTTATCTTCAACAACCTTACGAGCCTGCTCTACGATAGGATATGCACCAGTGAATACATGACCTTTATAACCCATATTACGAGCTTCTGTATCACGCACTTGCTTCCAGTAACCTTTACCAGGATTACCTACAGTCTTAGCGATTACAGCACCAGGAACAGCAGCAGGCTGATTAGCCAACAGTGCACCAGGAATAGTCTGATACAAAGATACTTCCATAGATACAATAGAATATTCATTAATAGAATATACACCTTCATTGTCATCTTTAGGAAGAGCAGTCAGTGTCAAAACAGCAGCAGCTACAGTAGCCTGTACTCTACGACCTTTGTGACTATTGATCTGTTTAGCAAAAGCTGAAGCCAGATCAGCAGCAGTTGCACTTGTAGCATATTGTTCATATGTGTGAGTGAACTGAGACTTATCTTCATACAAGTCTTTGTAATAAATACGCAATACGTAACGGTTACCAGCTACGATTGTTGCATCAGTCAGAGTAACAGTTACTTTTTCTTGAGAAGGTGCAACGTATTCACCTACTACTACAGACGGTTTAGAAGCCTTCTGGATTTCTGTAGAGAATTCGATGTTAGCCTTTTGAGCGATTGTACCGTCCGGCATTGTAACACTCATTTTAGGACCTGCAACACCAACGTACAGCGAAGCAGCATCGACAGCAGCTGCGGCAGTTTTAATGATTGCCTTATTTTCATTAAACAATGCAACATCACCTGCATTCAATGCGTCTGCAGTGGTATAAGCTGCAGGACAATTTTTACCGATAAGAACGGTATGTACTGAAGTTATCATATAATATAAATCAAATTTTAATTAGACATACAAGCGCTTAGTCTATATTGCTTACTTTCTACTTTCCTTATTTCAGATTTCCACGTTAGTAAGCGCTTTGGGTTTATTATTCCATACTAACTGTCTCGTTAGTATAGGTATTATATCTTGGATCTGCCTGATTCTCTATATACATTTGAGCAGCTAACTTAACTATCTCTATATGAGTATGGTCTGGCATATCAGTGTATTGTGCAAATGGGTTAGTATGTAAATCTATCTTAATAGGTTTACGTAAGTAAGTCAGCAAATACTGTGCTACTTTGTACTTTCCATCTGTGCTCAGTTTAATACTATCTCCTTGTATTAATCTGATTGGTCTAGCTTTAGCATAGTGTAAATGGTATTCTGATAAAGAATTCTCTTTGATTCTATCTATAGTATCTATAGTAGCCTCTATAGTATCTGTATTCTTAATCACATACTTACCATTACTATCTTTTTCCCAGCATGGTAGTGTCATACCATCTGCAGGGGCTATCCCAGCTGTATCTCCTAGTAAGATTAAGTAATCACTTGGGAGTTGTACAGTATATAGTTCATTACTTACTTTAACTACTTCATCAGTATATAAATACTGAGTTACTAAAGTACGCAAATCATCTATACGTTTTTGAGTCTATTCAAAAGACTCTCTTTTAAAATTGTTTTCAGAATACCTTGTTTTCCAGAATTTATCAAGAGCTGTATTAAGGAAGTACTCTGATATAAGTGTGGTAGGTTTAGTTAAATTATCATCCAATTTCGCTACCTCTATCTCTAATGCCTCTTGAAAATCTATTCCTCTCATAATTAGTCATTCTGTTGTCTAGTAGCTAGACGATATTTAGCTTCTGTGATGAACATCTCAACAGCACCTTCTACAATCTCCATATGAACATTCTCAGGAAGCTCACAATGATCTAGTACCTTTACACCATCTACTCCAATTACATCAAACTTCTTAGGTTTACGATAGTACACTAAATCTACTTTCTTAATTATAGTATACTCATCATGAATAAGATTAATGTAGAGATTCTTTTCAGCATCTGTATTATTACCTGCATTCAGTACTACATATGGATTAAGCATAATAGCTTTATTGTAGTATGTAGATAATATCTTTTCTGCATCATCCTCTCTAATAGTCTTATTAGGAGTAATTACATATTGAGTTTCATCTTCAATCTCATTCTCTAACTTATAGTTCTTAGACAGTATACTGTTACTTCTTATATACAAGAAATAGTCTGTAGGAAGAACAGCTCTATCGGATAACTTATCAGAATTATATTTATCTTCTATTACAGGATAGATACCTCTGACTATAAGTCCTTTAATAGCATCTTGATTCTTCTTTTGAGCTCTAGTACCATCTAGAACAGCATCTTCTTGTAAATAGTTTAAACGTACAAAGCGTTCCGTAAAAGCATTTAGAAATGAGAAGATAGTATCAGAAGTAACCTTTTCTTTTAATTCGAAATCGGGATTCATAAGGGTTATACGTCTCTCGAATTCGACCTACATTTCACGTGCACTAATAAGTCCTCCTTTCCGTTGGTGAAGTCAATGACCATATAGATCCATTTTTCATAAACCCCAACTTGTTTTTATTATTGTTATTTATAATGTTTCTTTTCAGGTTCCCATTCTTTTTAGAACCATACAATATTAATTGTACATCGTAAATGCTATCCCATTGTTTTACAAAGTTTTCATCTAAGTCATACTAGTATACAGGTATTTTATTTATTCCTGCTACATTCATTATGTTACTTATATGTTCTTTACGAAACTAAGGATCTTTCCATTTCTATTTGTGTACCTTACTTAACTACTATTTAGTTTCTTCAGATTTATGACAACCTAAATTAGCGTTTAGTAGTGCTTGTCTATGTTCTTCAGAAAGAGACTTAGTACTTTTTCCTTTTTGCCCACCAGAGTCTATATTATAACCATACTGTTTATCAGTAGAATTATAGTAAGCTATCCAATAGGTTTCTCTCTCATTTAGCTCTTCTTGAGAAGAGCATCTCTCTACAATTATAAGATCAAAGTTCTCAAATCCATATTTGTTGAGAGCATTATGAAAGTACGTCTTATGAACTTTAGTAGTAGGTCTACTATTAGTCATGTGTTGTATAACTCTCTTACGTAAGGGTTTTACAGTTTGACCTATGTATACTTTACCGTTAACTTTGTTTTTAAATCTGTATATCACATAATCTATATTATATGTATCATCTATTAAAAACTTAGTGTAGTCCATTATTCTTGTAAGTTATTAATTTGTACTTTAGTTCCAGTTCTCTATGACTCTATGTTCTCAAGTGCTATTACAGCTGCTCTATTAATCACTTCATACATAACATACTCTGGTACTTCGGTAATATCCATATCTGGTTTAGTGTAGTCTATTACTTCTGGTCGTTTAACATAAGTAAGTGTGATACCTGAAGGATCTTTCATAGTAACATCATCATAGTATATCTTGAGCTTATTATCTTCTATAGTAGCTACTGGAATATCAATCCAAGGTCTATTATTATAAGTTTTCTTGAATCTCCTAGCTGTTTCGTGATCTACTAATGTACAAGTTATCTATTGAGTTTCCTAGAACTATTCAAGGTTATCAAACATTAATATACAAGATACATAGAACATTCTACGATAGCCTTTATTTACACCAGTTTCATTAGTAAAGTCCTCTAGTATAACAGAGTTCTCAAGTAAACTAGTAGTTATTGGTAGACCGTCTTCAGTTATGATAAGACCTTCTAAATCAGCAATTCTGTTTACACTACCTTCAAATGCAACCTTAGTTACATTAGTACCAGTAAACTTGTTACTTATGACTTCATTATAAGCCTAGTTGAGAAATAGGTCTTCTTCTGCTGGCAAAAAAGCAGGGCAGCCACCGTAAGCAACTGCCTGTGCATTTTTATCCATTGCAACCTTAAATGCTTTATGTATATCCTATACTTTCATTACTTAGACTTTATCTCATTAAGTATTGCTAGTTTAATGTCTTGATTCTTCTTATCTTGTAAGAATGCAATTACATCATCAATACCATTACCAATAAGATCTGTTCCAAAGAAATATTGTGTACGACTCTTTCTGATAATATTTTTAGCAATTGCTTCTTCAATTACGAAGTTAATTTCTTTATTGGGGTTGTTTACCCATTTAAGCATGAATTTCTCTGGAGATGTTTCAACCTGTTCAGAAAGCTTAGCTTCAACTAACTCATTAGACATTGTATCAGATTTCATACCATATAGACGCAAACACTTACGCATATCTTCTATGGACATCTTATCCAATTCTCTATAAGCTTCACGCTTAGCTTTGTTAATACGATTAGTCTGTTCAGCTTCCGCATCCTTGTTAATCAATACATAATCCTTTGAAGGATTCATATTAGACAGTCCATCAGCTACACGTTTATGTCCTTTCAAGAACAAATACTGCAATTCATCCAATGGTCTATCAGTATCAAGAATAACATCCTTTTTACCAATCTTTACTGCAAAGGTATCCCAGAATTCACTATCTGGATTCAATTCTCCTTCTTGCTTACCTAAGGCTTTCTCTAATCTACGAGCATCAGCTGTGCTCAAGCCAGTGTAGATATTTCCGTTGCGTGTCCAATAAGGTCCTACATAATCATATGTAGTAGGCCATTTAGTAAGACCAGTCCACGGATTGACTTTCATGATTCTAACGATTACTTCCATAATATTTCTATTAGATGTATTATTCTGTTATTCTTTATATTTCCAGATATACTTTATATTAGAAAAAGATCGAGGAGTCCCTAAGTTAGCTTCACCCGATAATTGTCTTTGTATACTTCTTCTATCGCATCCTGTAGATCTAGAGGCTTCCATTATAGATGGAAATTCAGCTAAACATTCACCAGTTAGTTTATCAAATTGGCATACTTGCTTGGCAAATTTCATTCCATTAGCTCTAGCTGTTTCTAACATTATTCCGTCAAGTTTACTACCAGCTTTAAATAAATGCTTTTCTGCAGCTTTACGGCATGCTTCTGAGATTACATGTCCACCTTTATCTAAGTTATATCCTATATTAGGATCTGTAGAGTCATATTGAGAGATCCAATAAATTTCTCTTTCATCTACTTGTTTAGGTGTACCTTCTACTTTTTCTAATAGTTCTACATAGAAATTTTCAGGTTTATGATTATTTATAGCAATATATAATGCTAAAGATTTGTCATTCTTTCTTTCAGAATGTAACGCTCTATTAATGTGTTCTGCAAATCTCTTGTAAATATCACGTTTAGTCTGTCCTATGTAAACTTTATTATTAGTTCTATCTGTTATTTTGTATATATTATATATATTCTCCATTGTTATAGGGTATTTTAGTTATATACCCTATAACAAGAGAAATATAAAAAGTTGCTCAATCGCGTCGAATATTTTATTCGAGTATCAATTCTCCGCAAGCTCTGGGATCGCGGAGCATTATTCCCATTTCACCAAGGAAGAATACAGTATAACCGTCCTTACCGTTAGATCTCAGAGTATCTTTAGACTTAGCATAACCAGACGGAGCAACAGCACCACCAGTGTACCAAGTTACGAATTCACGATCTTTACGTACTACTTTCACGATATTAGCTTCGCCATCACGACGACCAAGATCCAAGAAAGTCATACGGTATGATTCTTTCGGTTTCAGAGTGATCGGGTGAAGTTCACGGTTGTAAGTCGTATCGTCATACAACGGGAAATACTTCAATGTCAACTCAATACCATTAGTCATTGAGTAAGTCTTGAACTGACCACCAAACTTCAAGTTATCACCAGAACCAGTTACGAATACTGTATCAACCAAATTCATGGTAGCTACTTTTTCTTTCAGGATGCGATCAAATTCACGCATACCCATTTCACCAGTCAAGGCAACAAACTTACGTTCGTTAGTACCCAAACAGTTGTAAGACAGGTCAAACAAGAAGTCTTCCAACATTTCACCACTCAACTTAGTATAGTAACGTCTGTTAGACGGAGCGATTTGTTCGAGCAAACCAGCACCAATGAATACAGGACGACCATTAGTACCCTTCAAGTTACAAGAACCATCTTTGTTAACATTAGTCTTCATGTAAACCAACATACGTTCACATCTCTTATACCATTCACGCAAAGCTTTCCATTCCTGATAATCAGCCCACAGATAAGAAGTCTTACCAGTTGCGGGATCTTTCAGAGCGATAGCCATTACTGTAGAATAAGCTGAACCAGTGATATCGTAGTTAATACGGATAGTGGTAAGGTAGTTACGCATCTTGAAGTGAGTGTTGTAGTTCAAGATATCACCCTCTTCACTATATTCTTCGTATGCAGAAGCAAGACGAGAAACTTGGCATCCAGCAGCAAGCCATTCAGAAGGAATATAGGAAGTCGGCTGACCATCAGCTACGAAGCAAGTATATACCCACAGATTACCATCTTGGTAAGGGGCACCTGCTACACGTACTTGGAATTCCTTGTTATCAAATTCAAGAATAGCACCAGGACCGAACCAGTTATCTTCCAACCACAACATGATAGGTGTATTACCCAAACCAGCTGTAGAAGCAGAAGTAATAGCAGCGCCATTCCATTTAGCATCTCTAATTGTTACGGCTCTGTCAGCATCGATCATTACAGACCATTCGAAAGAAGGCTGATCGATTGTCATAACATTACCAAGTCCACCTGTCAACATATCCAAAGAGGTGCTATAACCGCTATCCTTCATACCGAATACGATAGACAGTACAGAAGCAACCTGATACGGATTCTACTGAGAAGCATACGAAATCTTATTCGTATCAATCAAGTCAGAAAACCATTTACCTTTGTAGAGTTGGAGGTTATTAAGAATATTATTCTCCATAAAATACTAGTAATTTTAAAAATTTATTGTAAAATATTATTTATTATGCGACACGTAGTTGTCGTGTGAAGACGTCCCAAATAGAACCGTCATCATTACTGTTCACAGTCTGTTTCTTAGATTTAGTAGAAATACCCTTATTCTTAGTCAAACTAGATTTGAAAGTATCTATAGCATCTCTCTTTCCTTTCTTCTTAGCAATATCAATAAGACTATCACCTTTCATAGTGAAGTAAGCAGATGTGATTAAATTCTTCAAGCTCTTAGCATAATCCTTCTGATACCTGGTAACACCATTCGCATCAGCTTTAAAGATGTATTCCAACAAAGCACGCTTGTCTTTCTCAGGAACTTCTACACCATATATGCTATTCATGCCTTTTATCTCAGTTACAACGTTCTCGAAAAACTCCTGTTGCTGTCTCTAAGCCTCTTCAGCCTACTTCTGTTGATTGACTAATAGCTGTTCTTTCTTTTTATCCTTGATCTCTCTAAGCTCCTCTAAAGCATCAATAGCCTCATCTTCCAAGATGCCAGCTTCTTCATACTTAGTAAGTTTCTTCTCAATCGACTTAGCTGAATAACCTTTTTCCTTCAATAGTTCCTTAACTACTATCTTCTGGTTTATTTCGTTATCCTCCACCTCGATATCAGTAAGATCGATATCAGCATCAATACTAAAATAATCTTTAAGATTGCCTCCATTACGTACAAATTCATCCAATTTCTCTACTTCTTCGCTAGAGTATTTAGGTGTAGAGTTTTCTTCAATTACTTCTTTAAAATAGTCAATCAGGTCCTCTGCAGTCTTAGGTTTCTCATCATCTTCTATATCATCCCAACCTAACTGTTGAGCAAGGGAATCAAAGAATCCAGTGATAACTTCTTCTTCACCAGTTTCGATTGTTTCTTCCTCCTCCTCTTCAACTTCCTCTTTCTTAGCCTTTTTAGTCTTCTTTACAGGTTCTTCCTCTTCTTCCTCTTCAGAATCATCAATATCATCTTCTTCATCCTCTTCCTCATCTTCTTCAGGTTTACGTTTTTCAACCTTCTTTTCTTTCTTAGGCTTACGAAGTTCTTCCAATTCCTCATCAGTCAGTTCCTCAGATGCTACATCCAGATCGTCTTCCAAGTTGTTGTCTATATCTTCTTTATTAGTTTTACCAGCACCTACACTAGGGGTAAAGACATCTAATATAGTCTCAAAACCATTCAGTGTGTTCTTATTTTCCATAATTATATATAATTAGATTTTATTTTTTCTTTCTTTTCTTAGCCCATTTCTTTGCTTGAATAGCAAAATTTGCTCTCTTTTTCTATAGGGTAGTAGCTTTAGGGTTGTTCATTACACTGTGTGCATGGGCTTGTACACTTTGTCCTGCAGCCTTAGCTGACTTAGTAAACTTCCCTCTATTCTTCTTTTTAATATGTATCCCACCTTTCTTATAACTAGGTATCGGATACATTGGATATGCTATGTTCATTTCTACTTATCTCATCTGTAGAGTTCTTAAGGTAATCCTAGTATTGCTCCTCAGTATACCTTCTACCATTTTTATCTGTATAAAGCTTTCCTTTGTATTCCATTCTCTCAGGTGGTATCTCTCCACCTTCAGCATACTTACTAGCTTTCCAATCAAGATAGCCTTTACCGGGATTCTACTCCCGGTAAGACTTCAATTCCTGCATTCTCTATTTAAATGCCTTTCTATCCATAATCTCTCAATTACTTCTTTCCACCTTTACCTTTTTTGCCACCGGATTTCTTCGTTCCACAAGCCATAATTATTTCTCCTTATTAAGTAAGTTAAACCATGAATAATGCTTACGTTCTTTCAGGTAATTTAGATTATCTTGATTGTTGTAAGCTTCTCTCTCAAAACTGATAGCTCTATAAGCTTCTTTAGCTGTATAGTTCCATCTTTTACATAAGTACTCTATACCATACCAAATATAGAATGGTATATACAACATCTCTTTCATCTGAGCAGTATGTATGCTTTCGTGATTGATTACTTCATCTGATAACTCAGCATTACCTCTGACAAACAATATGCCAAATAAGTTAATAGCTTTAAAACCTTTAAAAGGTATGATATTATTTCTGATAATTTTCATATTATTTCTCTCCTGCTACTTTATTCTTTAATGCTGTTCTAGCTTTCAATTTCTCTCTTTCTAATGCAGCTTTATCTTTCTGTTTTTGTAATCTCTCTTGTGAAGCTAACTTCTCTTTCTCTAAGGCAACCTTTTTATCTTCAATCTCTTTCTTCATGTTCTGTTCACGAATCTTAGCATTGAATTCAAACTGTTTACCTGCTTCTTCAGATGCTTGTTTTCTCTCTTCAAGAGCTTGAGCCGCAATCTCCATAGGATCTGGAATACCATTGTTATTCTGATCCATATCTTGACTACCTCTATAAGAATTAAGTAGAGCTACTTTGATCTTAGTTTCACTGTCTGTATCGATCTCATATTTCTTAAGATCCATTTCAGCTTCCTTAATCATTAACTCTTCTTCCTTAGTTTCATTCTGCATCTGTATCAATTGCTGTTCACGTTGTGCTGCAGCTTCCTCAGCGGCTTGCTGTTGTTCCATACGTTTCTGCTCAATATCCTCAAGACGTTGTTTGATCATACTAATATTATCCATAGTAATAATCTCAGCAATATCAAGTAAGCTAGCACCATTCTGCATAGCAGGTTGCATAAGCTGTTTAAGAGCTTCTACTTGCTGTTGATTCTTAGTGGTATCATCTACAAAGATATCCATGTCTTCATAGAAGAAGTCATCAGATAGAGTAAGAAATACTCTAGTAGCATCATCTAGTATATAATGTAAGCATCTCTTATTACTATCTTTCCAAGCTACTTTAGATGTATCTAGTAACATAGTAAGAGCTTCTCTCTTTACTTGATTATGTTGCCAGAACCAAGGCTCAGTAATATGTGCTGATTGTACTACAGATCTTTCTACATTACCTACTAGTTCATTAGATGCAATTGAACCTTCTCTCTGTTTACTTACTCCTGAGATTTCAGCTACCATTGATTCAATCTTATCCATCAGGTTAATGTATTGATCAATAGTATTAGCCATAGTAAGATCTAATGATTGGAACTGATTAAACTATGATGGCTTACCGCCTTCACGTCCAGGTATATCCCAACCTTCTTCATATGGGTTAATAAATGCTACACCTAGAGCACCTAAGTAATGCATCCACTTATTAACATCAATACCCATAGATTTAGGAATCTAAGTAACATCAATCACTGGTACTTTACCCTTATCTCTAGCCATTGCAAGTTCAAGTCTATACCATAATACAATATACATATACTGTAATGGTTTCATCATACTTACTAATGATCTAGGAGAACTATTTGTATTGTTATATACTACTCCAGTATAAGGTAATTTCTATGAGTTAAGATTGTCTGCAGAAATGTGTTGATATTCAAGAGGCTGTATTCCTACATATAGTTCTTGACCTATTCTATAGCCTTCCCATACTTCAATAATCCAAGTCCATTCTACATTAAGTTCCATTCCTGTAACCTTGTAAGATTCGTCTACTTGGAGTTCATCTACTGTACCTGTTTCCGGATCTATATATGATACAAAACCTATCTTCTTAAATGATTTCCAACAGCAATGCCATACATTAATATTGTCTGAAGCATTGAATGGATTATCACCAGTAATAGACTTCATCTTAAAATGAGGATAGTCTAAAGAGCTTTTACGTAATTCAGGATCTATACCTCCTCTGCTTACGTCATCAATCATAAAAAGTAACTCATTTAGATCTTTCTCTGACATCTTATCATAGAATCTATCATAGATCTCTGTAGCTGACATAATCATCTTACGACAGCACCAATCTGAGTCATGAATGAACTCTAAGTCTATACTCTAGTCATAACTAAAGTATAAAGGATTAACTCTCTCTAAGTAAGGATCACCATTAAGTATACCTACATAGTATACTTCTTCTCCTGCAATTAGAGCATCTTTCCAACCCTTATAGAATTCATGTGTAACATTAAGTTTATTCTTTAAGTAATTAAGACTATGGTAAGCAGTAGTTTCAGCAACATCTTTATAGTCCTTACTGATATATTTCTATATCTATTCAGGTTGCATTATCTCTCCATTCTATAATGCTTCTTGATATCTCTACTGTTCTTCTGGTCCTAACTTACTCATGATAGTAGCCATAATATAGTCTTCTAACATCTATTTAGCTCTATCTTGTACTTCACTAGTTGCATTATCACTAGTACGTACAACTCTGAAGTTGAATGGGCGCTTAGTTTCTTCTCCCAATAATAAGTCTATCTTAGGCTTAATTATGTTGTAATCCTGTGCAGTAGCAGGAAATCCATCCTTCTGTTTAAATGGATTAGTAACGTACAAGAGATCCTTCTCATTATAGATACTATTATATAGATCATAATACGTCTACATCTCTTCGTATCTAGTACGTCCGTTCCTACCACCACCATTACTAAAGCCTGACTTACCAATTATATAGTCAACACAGGCTTCTCTCCATGCCTTAGTCTTCTTAGACATAGGCAGTTTTTGTACTGGAAACGAACCAATATTTTTACTCTTCATATTATGTTAATTGAATGTATATACATCTTCATCGACTTGACCAAAGTTATCGTCATAACTATAGTCCTATGCAAAGACAGGTCCGTCGAATAATAACCTTTCTCTGTTTGTCTTTTTCTTCTCTTTAACAACTACATTATATAATTGTTCTCGATAAATCATAACCTGCATAAACGCCATTACACGGTCAAAGTTTCCTGTGTCATTATAGGCTATAAGTTCTTCTAATAGCGGTTCTGATAGTATCTCATGGAGGTTCTTATGACCTGGTGATTTCTCATCATTTAACCAGTCTTTAATCAATCCTTCGCCCCATTGCTTGATCTACTTATTCATGTGGCATCCCTTTTTCCTTTGTACTTTGGAGTTTCCAACAACATCGGAAATAATATCAGGTTGATCAGCAAGTAAGTAATCACAGTGCTTAGCAGTAAAATAAGGAAATAATCCTTTACGCTCATTTTCATACATGATCCTCCCATTGTAGTATATAGCTAACTTACGAAGGTTTTCGTAGTATTCTTCAGCCGTAGGAGGACGTCCTGTGTACTCTGCCACAATGATGTCATAGTAGTTTTCAAAATTCTAAAATCTTTTATATACAAAAGTAGATCCTAATGAATTAGTACCAGATTGGTCATGATCATAGGGGTCTACTCCAAGTATGTACAAACCAACAGGTGCATCTTTTACTGGGTGTTCCCATATAACTATAGCTCCAGTAGCATCTTGAGTGGTCTCATATCCATCTTTATTCTTATTCTTAGATAGAGGGAAATGAGTAATATCTCCAGTCTTCTTTGGTATCCATTTAAGACTACCACTAGATTCCCATACTAAATCACCTACTTGTTTATGGTTTGTTAATTTCTTATTAGTGCGTATTCTAGCAAGTTGTTCTTGTAATTCTTTCTTAGGGAATATATTACCATTGAATTCCAAACATGCTTCAGATGGAGTAATACAACGCTCTGCAACATATCTATCTACTGCAGTAGAACTAGTAGCGTGATCTATTACTTCCTTACGTTGTCCTAGTACAAACTGCATAGCTGCACTAAGTATAGTATTCCCATCATCATCCATGTATAAGCGTTTACCATGCTTATCACGGATATCAATATTTGCATATTGAGGTATAAAGAATCCACTATAGGTACCATCTACATTCTCATCCCATATGTTATTTAACTCTAAACAGTTATAACCTTTAGGGTTGTAGAACATATCTTTAAGAGTATAGAAGTTAGAGTCTTCATCGCCACCTGTACCAAATGCAATCATAGTAGCAAAGGCTACACCATCATTCTCTACAGAAGGTCTAGCAATCTGCCATGCAGCTCCTAACTCTTTAAAAGAACCGGCTTCTTCAAATAAGATTAAGTTAGCCTTCTTACCACGTACTACGTCAGGATTATCCTTCAAAGTAACACCAATGATTTCAGACTTATAACCTACTTCAATCTCATTACCATACTCATCTTTAACTAGCATAGCTGCACGCTTACGTAATTGAGTATTTACTGATCTCTTCTTACCCCATGCAGTATGTTCATCTATAAAGTCTAAGTAGTCCCACGCCTTAGTAAGGATACCATCATCTGTTAGATACTGCTTATTAGAAGCATATACATATGACTTAGAATTAGGTATTAGATAGTAATTACGACATAACATAGAGGCTCCTTTATAGGAGTAACCTTTACGTCTAGACTTAAGTACGCATAAGTGCTTACCTTTTAATTTAGCTTCATTTACACATGAAAAATAATAGTAGTCATAATCCCAAAAGTCAGGGAATGTAACTACCTATTCTGATACTACTTGACCATTTACTAATCTATTTACAGTACGGTTAATAGGACAATAGTTTAAATAAAAATAGTTATAGCCACTAATGAAGTCACCATCATCAGCAGTATAACCATTAATACATCTCTCCTGTTCCTCAGTCCAGAAGTTCATGTACTCAGCAGTACCCTTAGGATATATACAGTAAGAGCCTGTACGCATAAAAGTAAGCGCAGGCTATCTGAATTTATCACTATTCTTTATTTTCTATGTAAAGTTTACCATTAAATTGATTATTTATCCATTCTTCATCATGACCATCTCCTCCAAATAAGTTCTGGAGTAAGAGTCTTAAGTATTCTACAGATTTACAATATCCTTCATATAGAGGAATTTCAGCTAAACTATTATCTATTGCTATTATCTGTATAGCTTGCCTATCCTCTCTTATTGTTATTGTTAAACTAATAAATCGTCCACCAGCAGACCACGGTTGATCTAAAAATATTTCTTTCTCATATTTCTTACCAAACCAATTGTGCGTTTTATTAGTTTTTATAAACCCCATTTCTTGTAGAAATCTCTCACAGCTTTCCATTCTTCATAATTTATCCAGTAATATTTATCATCTACCTTTATCTCTATTTTTTTTCTATCTCATGTTCTTGATAGAATGGTTCTTTAAATTCTAATAGAATTTTATTATCTTCTTTGTTGTCTTCCATAATCTCTAAATAAAAAGGGACGCGTTTCACAACGAATCCCCCTCACAATGAAAATGAAATATTTAGAAAGGGAGATTTCTAGGATTCTTTAGTACTCCCTACCTGAGCTTTATTACCTCAGACTACCTATTCACTGTAATTACTTACCTAATAGGTTTCCTTCTGCTATCGTAATTTCAAAGGACAAGTATTTTAATTGGTAGCCCCACCAGGGTTCGAACCCGGACTAAGAGGGTTAGAGCCTCCTGTGCTAGCCGTTACACCATAGGGCAGTATGCAGGGCTTCTTTATAGACATGCCCCGTATATGTCTTTATGAACGTTTAAACAAGCTTTTGATACGCTTAACTATTCTCTTACGCCAAGGCAATACTGTCTGACGTGCAGCTTCACAATCTGCAATAGCTTCTTCAATAGTTTTAGTTTCGTCTGTCAAATCCAGAATAATATCTGGCATTTTTGTTGCTTTTTCCATAATCTCTTAATTTGTTTATTAAAACGTTGTTGTTATAAAATTAGGTTATTTTGGTGTTATCTTCCTACACCTATAGATGGTAACTCGAATGGATTAACCTTAGCATCACCTTTAACTCTCTTGGACTTAACTGCTTCTTCAGCTTTAACCATTACTTCAAGTTGTTCTATAGTCTCAATTACTTTACCTACATTAGTCATACCAGCAAGTAGATCTTTAATCTTTCTTTCATCTAGTTCTTCTTCTAATGAGTCTTTATAGTACTTTGATATACTATCTAGTTTGAGTCTCATATTGTTTAGCATAGTAAGAGTAGCTGTATTCTGCAAGAATATAAACTCATCTTCTGCTATCTTTTCCTCTACTGTTAGAGGATAATTCTCATCCTTGAAGAATAGATTCTTTAATCTCTTAGATCTTGCTTCATTATCTACAATAGTCTTTACGTAAGGGCTATTATACTTGTTTTGAAGCACTATATAACTAAGTATGTTAGTAGCATGGGACTTATCTTTATCAAGCTCCCAGAGGGTTCTAAAAGGTGGTATAGCTAACGCATCCTCGTGTATTACAACTTTACCTCCCACTAAATCAAATAGTTTCATATTTCCATTTGTATTTTTTATATGATTCCTTTTTACCTTTACAACAAGCTATAATATAACCTTTTTGAAATCCAGTATTATTGACCGCTTCTTTTATAGAATCGAAGGTATTAATTAGTTCTCCATCTAAATTATACATACCTACTGGTTTCTTCCGTTTAATACTTATTTTATTTTGACGGTCATTATAGTTGTTATTATACTTTACAGTGCACCATTCAAGATTATCTACACTGTTGTTAAGCTTGTTTTCATCAATATGATTTATGCTTGGTAAATGAAGTGGATTTGGAAGAAAAGTTAACGCTACAAGTTTATGAACTTTAATAACTTTCATTTTACTATCAGAATATAAACCTACCTGATAATATCCATATTTATCGAGATGTGGTTTTAATATTCTTTCTTTATAATAGCGTCCTCCTTTTCCAGATTCTGGTACAAATCTACCGACTGACATTACACAGCCTTCTCTATTTATCTTATATTTACCTTCGTAGTTAGGAATATCGACGAATAGTTTCATTTAGAAAGGTCTTTGATTACATCAGCTAAGTAATAGTTATCAATTACTACAGGTCTAACTACATACTTGTCTTCATCATTGTTATATTTAGATAGGACTATTATAACGTTACCTTCTTTGTAATTTACAAATCCCTCTTCAAGTAAGAGTCTTCCATCTGATTCTGCTACAAATACACTGCGTACATATATATCGTTATCTTTGACACTCTTTAATTGAAGCTCTTCCATAGTATCTCCAATAAGCTTGTATTCACAGCTATTACCGATTATTGTTTCCATTACTTATCTTATTTGTTTTATAATTAAAATGATATTCTCTGCTCAATCTGTTAAGTATAACTTGAGCTTGTTGTAGAGAGCAATTAGGATCACAGTATTCAGGATTGTTCAGATATTTCTGAATCTTCTGTTTGTACAGATCCATCTCCTGTTCCAGAGAGTCCTTCGTTATATTCATCTTCTATGTCTTTTACATTAATACTTATAGATTTACCATGATGATATCCCCAACTTAAAAACATAGCATTGCATAACACATGATCTATGTGAGGGATATTAGTCTCTGGATCAATTAGTTCTCCTTTATCTATAGCTATCAAATGCCGTAGCAATGCTCCCTTGTATCTATTCCAGAAATTAGGTAGTTCTTGCCAAGAATTCTCTGAATACTTTTTTGCTCCATAACCCAACACTCTTCCAAGGTTTTCTACAGTCTCTAATGGAACTAAATCTGTTCTTATTTTATCTTGATCAAATTTCTTTCCTTCCATACTTATCAATCATCTTTTGACACATCATCTCTGTATACTTAACTCTATCTTCTAGAGTATTAGCACCTTCTGGTACTATTTCACTGAAGTATTGAGCTAGAGTATTAGTGAACTCTTCATAAGTAATCTTGTCATCCTTGATGCTTTCTTCTATTACTTTAAGCATTTCCTGCATTACTTCAGGAGCATCCTTAGCATTCTCTATCTCCATCTGAATGAAAGCAAGAGACATCTCTTTAGTTAATTCCATTTTGTTCTTTATTAAAGTTCATTACGTATGACCCCATAATGCCAGCTATATAACCAAGTAAGTAGATATAAGGTTCATTCTTATTGTTACTATCAAAGTCATCTTTAGCATTCATGCCTATTAATCCTTGCCACATTATATCTGTTGCATGACCTGCTTCGTGGCTTATTATATCAAATAGGTGGCGATAACTGTAAGTAATTATTTCTTCATCAAACAAAGTAAGAGAACCTTTATCTCTAGTTTTTCTTTCTCTAACTACGTAAGTAATACCAGCTGCAGAATCAAAATCTAAATCATTTACCTCAATAGGTTCATCCGCTAACATTTTATCTACTGTAGTAAAGAAGTCAAACTTACGTAATACTTCTTCCTTATCTGACAGTACTCCTGTCCACACATTATAAGGATATAATTTTATATCAGTTTTCTTTATCATCACTTACTATTTTGTAGATACTTGCTATAGCTTTATTACTTAGTAAATATAAGTATAGATATACTTCATCTGATAGCTTATACGTAGTATCTGGGGTTATTATTTCGCTAGTAGCATCATTGCAGAATACACTACAATGATCTTTCTAGCCTGTTGGATAAGACATCTTATAGTAGACCATATGCTCTATAAGCTCTGTAACTATTTCAGTCCTTGGGATCTTCGCTAGTCTTACTATTTTTCTTTCCATATGATTTCTTAATTTTGATTTTACCTAAGTAAGTGAATAACAAAGGTCTCTCATCACATTCTGTGATTCTCCTATTTGCAAATAGGAATGGATGATTACATATAACTTTAACTACCTATAAAGGTACGTTATACTTTTTACTTAGCTCAGAATATATATTCGTTCCAGTTTGTGACATTTGCAAGCTCCTTCACATTATAGAATCTGCTATCAAGCAGAGCATTCAACTTAGATTCTTTATCTCCAAATGTGCCAGGTCTTACTGTATTTATTAGGGTAAAAAGATCACCACTGCAAGCATCCCATGAGCTTAGCCAAGTGTCTTTATCTTTACTATTAGTAGTAATCAAAGTAAGTAGAGACTTCAACTCTTTCTTACTATAACTCTTTTTAGGTTCTACTACTACACTACCAGAGTTCTTGCCAAATACATTAATTAAGGCACATTCATCTCCAAACAGAGTAAAGTAGTTATAAGGTAACTCTTTACCTCTTAGTTTGTACCAGAGCTTCTTCAGCCAACCATAATCTTTCTGAAGTAAGATAGCTCCTGGGTTAATTGTAATATATTGTATATTCATATTATTCTTTATATCTCCATATAAAACCGCCTGCTGTTTTGTATATCTTCTTGCAACAATTCACTATAGAAGGTCTACTAATACCTGTAATACTCGATGCTTCTGTTGCTGAAGAAAATTCGTTTATTACAGTTTGTTCTTTAGTTAGTTGTATTACAGATTTTTTTACTTTGTATATCTTTCCAAATAACCTTATTCATCTTCTTTTGCTAATCTTAAAATGATAGTTAATTGTACTCTGTCTCCAATCACTTCGGGTATTAATGCAGGATTAACTGTCCATTCATCGTCTGCTTTACCCTTTACAATCAGACCTTTATCTCTTAGTCTTCCTATATATCTACTTAGGTTATCACTAGTAATGCCAGTAGCAGTCTTCAGATAACGTCTGTTTTCGGTGCTAATAACATTCTTGCTGTAACCAGGGAGCTTAGGAGTATTAACATCTAATTCGATAAGTAATACCATTAAATCCTGCTCCCTAGTAGTCAGCTAAAGTACACCATCAAGTGATTTGAGGAATTCTCTGTAAAGGTCTGTCTTTTTAACCGTTTTAACTAATTTGTTCATTATATTTCTTTTTTAAATATGCAGCTCTTCGTTTTTCACTCCAAGGTTTGCCCTTTTTAGCGTTACTCATTTTCTCAATAGTTTCTTTATTAAAGACTAGATTCTATCTAGAATTTCTAATTTTACTTCTAGATTCTTCTGAGAAAATTCTTCCTCTATTAGCTAAAGATATGTTACGTCTATGCTATTCAGATAATCTTTTTCCTTTATGGGCTCTAGACATTTTTAGTTTAGCTTCTTCTGAAAAGGTAAATTGACGTAATGGGCTATCAGATACATTTGTAAATACATTATACTATGAATCTAATTCTCTTATTAATTCCTATTCGTAGTATAGTCTGTATTCTGGTTTGCAACACAATAATACTTGAAATTCAAAATTATCTTCTCCATACTTATTAAAAGCTTTCTATAATATAGAACACCTGCTAGAATTATGTCTAAGAGTAGATAGATGGTGTTTATATCTCTTCTCTATGTTTAGAGAACTACCTATATAACAATTACCATTAACTCTATTAAGTATTCTATATATTCCAGAAAGCTAGTTAAAAGGATTAATAAATTTCATTCCTTTACAAGTTTATTCATGAATTGATTACTTCTTTGATTTTGTTTAGTACCTTTGTGATATTATAATGTACTGTGTCAGCTTCCACTTTTACACAAGTAGGTATCTCACCTTTATCATACTTATCCTGAATCGTTTTACCGTCTAGTTCGTATTGATCAAGCATTTCATCAATCATCTCAGATACCTTGTTAAGTTTGTCTTCTTCTATAGACATTTCAGGTTCACTGTCAAATACTTCCAAGAAGCCTTCCTCTACAAACTCATCTGCAGTATCTTCATCTACGAACATAGTTCTGTACCCACCGTTAGATGTGAGATCAAATTCAAACAAATTACTGTCTTCATTGTAAGTAAGGATATCACCTTTCTTTGCACATGCAAACTCTTTAATTACTTTATATTGTTTCATAATAATTATTATTTAGATAATACTTTTAATAGTTGTTGCACAACTTGTTCGTTCCACTCACAAACGTGCTGTTATAATATCCTATACGCTTTAAATGTTAAAAGGTTCTATTATATTAACATTTGTTAACTTATTAAGTATATACAAACAAAAAGGCTAGATCCGCAGATCTAGCCCCACAACAACTATTAATACGCATTAATATGTTATTTTACTTTCTTCTTCGCTACAATATCGTAAGGTTTAACTAACTGACTGTCTTTAAACAAGTCAAAGTCTTTAGCAAACTTCTTACCAAATACTACCGTATCACCAATATTGATATTAGTATCTTTGTATGCATCTGGTATGGAAAGCACGATACCTAATCTCCACTCTGATTCTACTTCTTTTACTTCTGTCTTAGCTTCAAACTTCTCAAAACCGTCTATATCAAGTTCACCTGTACCAACCGCTTCAGTTATCTCTTTCTCTAACATGATTGGTTCCAATGGTTTAACTAGGACATCTTTCAGAGGAATGTATTCCATATTGTTTACTACTGTTTCTAGTACTTTATCTTCCATAATCTAATATTCTTTTACTCTTTTTACAACGTATTATTTATTGTTAGGTTCCACTAAACGTAAAATATTTCCTGCTGCTACACATTGTCTTAATGCTCTTGGAGGACAAGTCTCTTTATTCTGAAAGTAACAACCATCACAAAATCCTTTATTAGGTATTACTTCAAATGTCTTTCCTATAATCTCTACTTTTGGATGTTCTATCTTACTCATCATTGACCTTTCTTATAGTATTCACTTTGTAATTTTTCAAACTCTTCAGTACTTATTGATTTACTATACATAAGACTATTAGTACTATCTGAATAAAGTACTCTAATATACTTTCTTAACTCTTTATCGTAAACTATACCTGAATAGCAATCAAACTTAATAACAAGATCATCTTCGTTATATGATCTACTCATAAGCTGTTCTTGAGTATATGTTTTCATACATTTACTTTCTTTAAAATAAAGCCTTGTCTACATAACTTAGTAATGGAATCTGGACAATTAGGAATATCATATAAAGCACACCCTGCACAAGATTTTCTATCTACTCCGGGTACTAACTGATGTAACTTATTTCTAAAGTTTATATATTTACCATTATAAGCTTCTTCACTTTTATCTACTATTTTCTTTGTCATATTATGCGTATTTACTAATTAACATAAGTAAGGGAATATATAACTGTCTAATCTGTCTAATCTGTCTAATCTGTCTAATCTGTCTAATCTGTCTAATCTGTCTAATC
>ENA-ORRW01000644-ORRW01000644.1-human-gut-metagenome-genome-assembly--contig:-NODE-644-length-39310-cov-4.239842_pt1 | contig 39310 bp, 40 predicted proteins | sample MGYA00242183_ERZ509150 | MGnify/ENA primary metagenome ERZ509150 (study PRJEB26280, sample SAMEA2338639) | human gut metagenome | biome: human gut; feature: human-associated habitat; material: faeces... | reverse complement strand
ACCGCACGGTCATATAAAGTTCATTCAGGATCTTTGTCTGATAATCGCCCTCCACTTGAAAGAGCAGCTTTTTTTCCATTTCGTTTAATTCCATGTGGATCTCCTTTCTCTCGAAAATGAGTATGAAAAAAGGGCGTCCACCTATAAAAGTGAAACGCCCACGGCAACCAGCGGTCAGACATAAAGCCGGACCGCTGGCACTATTAAATTTTGTCGTTAATAAAACAGCCTCCTTTTTTCTTTATAGTTTTCGTCAATTTTCAACTTGGAAAAGGAATTGAATAAAAGACGACAAACGCTCAAACCCCTTGAAAATAAAGGCTTTTTCTGTTTGTCGTTATTATACCGTAACGGCATAGCGCGGTTTCCCTGTTAATCGACATGGGATTTTCGGTGCTGGCGATTGGGGAGCGCATGGGGCATGAAGCGGAGAAAATCACTTACCGCTACGCCCACTTGTTTCCTACGGTGCAGACGGAAATGGCGGAAAAATTGGAAATGGAGCGAATGACAAAGGAGGACGCAAATGGAAAGAATACTTGATTACAAAGGGCGGTGGCGCAATCATACAGTAGCGTTCCGGGTATCAGACGAGGAAGCGAAGCTGCTTAACGATTTGGTGGCGCTGTCGGGATTGACAAAGCAAGACTACATCACAAGGCGGCTGCTGTGCCGGGACGTGGTGGTACAGGGCAATCCGAGGGTGTATAAGGCGCTGAAAAATCAAATGGCAGCTATCCACGAAGAATTGAAGCGGCTGGAAGCATTAAGCCCGGACAATGACGAACTGCTCTACACGTTGCAGGTAATCGCAATTACATTAGACGGTTTGAAAGGAGAAGATGAATGACAGAAACAAGAAAAACGACTGCTCCCGTATCATCTGTTGACGCAGATGGGGCGCAGCCGATTATCAAAAATCACAATGAAATTATAGCAAATGAAACAGCACAAATCAATCTGCAAGCCGCAAATATCCCGGAGAAATCCGGGAGCGGCGGGCTTCAAACCGTTTCCATGACGGAACTGTATGATACCGTCTACCCGCCGAGAACGCCGGTTGTAGATGGATTCCTCTATGGAGGGACTTACCTTTTTGTGGGTGCGCCGAAAGTTGGAAAATCGTTCTTTATGGGGCAGCTTGCCTATCATGTGGCAATGGGGCTTCCCCTGTGGGATTATTCCGTCCGAAAGGGGACGGTGCTGTATCTGGCACTGGAAGATGATTACGCAAGGCTTCAGCGGCGGCTCTCCGGTATGTTCGGTGTGGAATGTGCGGATAACCTGTACTTTGCGACACAGGCAAAAACCTTGAATGAGGGCTTAGACAGGCAATTAGAGGAATTTCTGAAAGAGCATACAGACGCAAGGCTGATTATCATTGACACGCTCCAGAAAGTGCGTGAGGTTGGAGGGGACAGGTACAGCTATTCCAGCGATTACGAGATTGTGACAAAGTTAAAATCGTTCAGCGACAAATACGGTATCTGCCTGCTGGTGGTTCATCACACACGCAAGCTGGAATCCGAGGACAGCTTTGATATGATTTCCGGCACAAACGGACTGCTTGGAGCGGCAGACGGAGCGTTTATCGTGCACAAGAAAAAGCGCACTGACAACGAGGCGGTCATGGATATAGTGGGGCGTGATCAGCCGGATCAGGAACTGACCATAGAGTTTGACCGGGAGCGCTGCGTCTGGAAATTCAAAAAGGCAGAAACGGAACTGTGGAAACAGCCTCCGAATCCCCTGCTGGAAGCAATCAACAATTTTCTGACAGAAGATAAACCGGAATGGGAGGGGACAGCAACAGAACTTGTGAGCCAGTTACCCAATATGCAGATACAGGCAAACGTGCTTTCCAGAAAGCTGAATGTAGTCAATAGCCAGTTACTTAATGACTATGGAATTTTCTATGACAATAAGCGGGGGCATGAAAGGAAGATTATTCTGAAACGACTTGAGCCGAAAGAGTAAAAGCGACGATATGCGTCGGTTGCGACGGTATTTTTTACAGCGGGCTGGTATAGAAAATATCGACGCTATCGACGCAAACCGACGCAGAAAGGGTTAAGTGATGAAGAACGTGCAAATCCCTTATGAATTATTTGTATCTCTGCTTCGCTATCATCTAATGGAAGATGATGATTGTCTGAATGAAATCAGGCAGGGGTTGGAACAGAAATTGGATTCGCTGGTGCGCCATGAATTATATGCAAAATATAAGACTGCGCCCACGCAGGAAGAACGGGAAAAAGCTAGACAGGAATATCTGGAAAAACGTGGAGTGCCGGACAGCTTCCGCTGGTAGTTTTCCTTTGATGATAACAGACAGGAGCGTGTCACGCTCCTGTGGGTAGCAGACAACGAGAAAGGCAGAAAGCGGCTGAAAGCCGCCCCGTCCGTAGGACGGAAGCCCTCGGCAGAGCGCAAAGGCAGCTTTTGATGGACGGAACGGCTGTCAAAAGTGCTTTTGCGTTACTTTCGCCGAAAGTAACAAAGCCTATGCGCCGTATCCGGCGCTGATTACCCGAACAGGGAGAAAGGATATTAATTGAAGCGAACGATCAGCTTTATGACAGGAAAAGGTTCTGTCAACCATAACAGCAGAAAATTCCATGCAAAGAATACTGACCCGGAGAGAAGCTGTCTGAATGTGGAATACTGCAACGAAAATGTTAAGGACGTATATCACGAATTGTTTGATGAAGCACTTGCCCGGTACAATGAGAAACAGACCAGAAGTGACCGTCGGATTGATGATTATTATGAAAAATCTGTTCCGGCAAGCAGGAAAAACCATTCCATGAGATTATCCTGCAAATCGGGGATAAGGACAACATGGGGGCAAAGACAGAGAACGGACAGCTTGCGGCAAAGGTGTTGGATAAATATATGCAGGACTTTCAGCAGCGAAATCCTACGTTGAGGGTGTTCAGTGCCTATCTTCATATGGACGAAGCAACGCCCCACTTGCATATAGATTTTGTACCGTATACGACAGGGAGCAAGCGGGGACTTGATACAAGAGTTTCTTTGAAACAGGCGTTATCTGCTCTCGGATTTAAAGGTGGCACAAGACGGGAGACGGAATTAAATCAGTGGGTGGCTTATGAGAAAGAACAACTTGCCGCTGTCATGCTGGAACATGGAATTGAGTGGGAGAAGAAAGGTACACATGAAAAGCATTTATCTGTCCTGAATTTTGAGAAAAAGGAACGGGCAAAGGAAGTCGCAGGGTTGGAAGCAAAGAAAGCGAAATTGCAGGAAGAAAACGATACTTTTCAAGAAATCAACGAAGATTTGCATGAACAGTTGTTACAGGTTGATGATGAGATTCGTTCCTTACAGGAAGATTTACAGGAGTCCCGGCAGGAAGCAGAGAAAGCGCAGAAACAGGCGGACAAATACCAGAAGCGCATGAATGAACTTGCTCCTATGGTAAAGAACATGGAGAAGCTGGCGGCAGACTTTTCCGCAGACCCGGAGCAGACGCTTCCAGAAGCAGCAGTTATGGAATCTGCAAAGTCGTATCGGGAGAAGAAAGCAAAGCCGCTGGTAAAGAAAATTGTACAAGTTATGCGCTTTGTTTATTCTGCGTATCTGGATATTTCAAATAAGTTTACAAAGCTGCAAGCGGCATATAACAGAGAACGAAGCGGAAATGATCGGTTGACAAACAGGCTGGAAGAAGTCTTGGAAGAAAATCGGGAACTGCGGATAGTGGCGACGGATTTTGGACGTATAAAAGCTGTGGTCGGCTCTGAACAGGTTAATGCTGTGATTAACCGGGCAAAGCAGCAGGAACAGATAGAAGCCGAGCAGAAACGGGCTGCAAGGAGAAAACATAACAGGGACGCTCGATGACAGAGAGATTTTTCTGATGGTTAATTGTAGATTTTGAAATGTTGCTATTATTCGAGATGTGGAATATAATAAACATGAGGTGATAGAAATGGAATATATGTCTGCACGAGAGGCAGCTCAGAAATGGAATATTTCTCCAAGGCGTGTGGCTAAATTATGTTCAGAAAAGAGAATTGCAAATGTCGAAATGGTAGGAAATATGTGGCTTATACCAAGAGAAGCGGAGAAACCGATGGACGGTAGGCATTTGCGATATAAAAGGTTGTAAATTTATAGGAATTAAAAGAGAGGATATCATTAAAATGATAAAATATGCTGAGTTTTGTGCGGGAATTGGTGGGTTTAGGCTAGGAATTGAGCAATCATTGTATAAAGCGGAATGCGTTTATAGCAATGAGATTGACGAGAAATGTGAGAATACTTATTTTTTGAATTTTGGAGAAAAGTTTAATTCTAAAGATATTTTTGAGGTTAACGCTAATAGCATCCCCCAAATAGATATTTTATGTTCTGGCTTTCCTTGCCAGCCTTTTTCCATCGCAGGCAAACAAAGAGGGTTAGAAGATACGAGGGGAAAAATTATTTTAAAATTATCGGAAATTATACATATTATACAGCCGAAAGTGATTTTTCTTGAAAATGTGGCAAATCTTAAAAACCATAATAAGGGTGAAACGTTAAGGTTTATTAAAAAAATGTTAGAAAACAATGGGTATGACGTATATGAAAATATAATTAATAGTATGGAATTTGGAATTCCTCAAAGCAGACCTAGATTATATATTATTGGTTTCAATAGAAGAAAAAATGGAATAGTAAATTTTCAATTTCCTAAAGGAAATGGCAAAAAGAAAACAATTAGAGATATATTAGCAAAAGGAGACTATTCTATTCCTATTTCAAAAAAATGGGAAGAATATGTGGAGTATTATACTGGAAGAAAAAGAGAAAGTGATCTATCATTTGAAATACCAAAAACAAGGAAAAAATTGGAGCGAGTATCTGAGCTATGTGATTTAGAAGATTGCATTTTGCAGATTCGTTCTAGTGGAATACGAGCATATTCTCTAGACTTGCCATTTCCTACATTTGCTGTTAGTAATAGTGGAGGCGGAGCCATGATTCCTGTTTTGACAAAAGAAAAAAGACATATTAGCATTTTGGAAATGAAGCGTTTAATGGGATTCCCAGATGAATATAAGTTCAATGTATCTAGGACAGACAGTATCAAACAATTAGCCAATGCTGTCTGCCCTCCCGTAATTCGTGAAATATTTGACGAAATAGTTGTATCATCTAATCTTGATGCCGTGTAATTCGATCGGAGATGTCTTCACCGGTCGCAAGGACAATTTTATTCAACTCAGGATGTACCAAAGCACATTGAGAAGAACATGATTCATACGGGCAAACAAAGCACATTTGCCGTTTACACTTATTGCAATAGTGGCATAGTGCTTGAATATTTGAAAGTGTGTTTTTCCCTCCGCGATCAATGGGAATGCGGTGGTCAAACTCTACTCTTACGCGATCTTTTGCAAACGTGTGTGGAGATATTTGCGTAGAATCTTTTAATAATGCACCGCAAATATTACAGTAACCATTTTGCGAGTTTAATATAGTAGCTTTTTCAACGGAGTTTAGTTGAGTACGCTGAGATTTTGCATTTGGGTGGAATAGCAATGGGTGATCTTTAGGATGCAATACATACTGACGATTACCCTGCATTCCCTCAGCATGAACACAGGAAAAACCCTCTTCAGTCCATAGTTCGCTAAAGGGTTTATTTGCATCACCATAACGATCCTGAATCCATGTTGGATTTATTTTGTTTTGAAGAATTTTTTTAATAGTAGCTAGGCGATTATTGGCACCGACTAAATCGGCCTCAGAGCAGTATTCGTACTTGATTAGTAAGAGTAATCCTGCAAGTGTTCGACGTTTGATAACCCATATAATTTGATTGTTTGGAAAAACAATTTCGTAGCCCTGTCGATCTGTTGCTTTACGTATTTCTATAATATCTTCGATATGTAACATAAGCTAATCCTCCATCCCAGAAAAGAAATCAGAAAATGACAATTCTAGTCCGTTTATTATTTTTTCAAGGTTATTTATAGAAATATTTCTCTTTCCCGCTTCAACGGAAGCGAAATATGTACGATCCATCCCAATTTTAAGTGCAAACTTCTCTTGGCTTAATCCAAGAGATATTCGCAATTCTTTAATGCGAACCCCAATTTTTTGTTGTATCATTAAGCTGCCCTCCTTATCTTGTAATATAATAAAATTCAGATGAAAATAAGACAACGGATTATAAGCAACAATTATTGGAATGTGTTACCTTTATCAGAGAAAAGCTAGTTGCGTTATCATATGTTTTTGGCTATAATATTCATGTGATTACAAGTAGTTTGTTTGTTGTAAAATAAGATAGAAAATCATGAGCTTTTTTGAAAAGTATAAGTGAATTTAAGAAAGGCGGAAAAGGATGGATAAGGTTCTCAATTTACAGATGAGTCTTTTTGGCTCATTCAGAAATGTTAGACTTGAAACAGAAATAGTTATTAATTTGTTAACAGCATTAAAGGATGAAGGATTTGTGCCAGGGTCCGCAGATATTGCTTCGGTTGATCTAAAGACTGGGAAGATGACTGTAGATAGTAGAATGCAAATGATTTCTCCTAATAAAACATGGGTAATTGCCTTTTTACCAGATCGCATTGATTTTAATTATAATTACCAAGAGGGAACAACTGTGCATAAACATATTGATGATTTATTAGTATATGGTAAAGGACTTGTTGAGAAAGTGTTTTCTGTTTTTAGCTCTACAACAGGCAATAGATTGGCTTTGAATTGTAAGTTAGTGCTTGAAAACATGACAGAGGATGATTTAAAACAGTTTTGCAGAAGATTTACGAAGCCCTTATCGGCGTATGAAGATGATTCATATGCTGAATGGAGTGTACGATTTAATGCCCATGGAAACTTTAGAATATCTGAAACTGAAGTAGAAGAATGTAATCGTATAACAGAAATGATGCAGATTGAAAGGCAAAGTGGTTTGACAGTTGAAAAAAATGATTCACATAGTATTATTTTATCAATGGATGTTAATACATTGCCATTAAATATAGCGCAGAGATTTAAATATGATAATCTTATTTTCTTTGCGAATGATGCGGCAGGATTTGTTGCTGAAGTTACAAAAGAAATAGAGAGTGATTGCTAATGGAATCTGTTATGCAAAATAGTCAAGTTGTTTTTGATAGTAGTGGAATACAGGAGTATTTTGATAGTGGAACGACTTCAAAAAAGTATATGATGAATACTTCTGAAACTATGCTAGTATATTATAATAATGACAAAGAGCTTGAAAGGGAAATGCAAGAATATCGTAAGGGTAAAATTATGCAATTTTCCAATGAGATTAGCATTATTATTAATCATGACGAATATGTGGATGGCGAAGTATCGCAATCTGAAATATTTATGAAAGAAGCCTATGAAAATGAGCAGATGGATTATGTAATGGAAGCCTTGATGCAGATATACATGGATAATTTGTCCAATGCTCATGTGCTAGAAGGAATCCTAGTAATGGTTTCTTGCGTTCCTTATGAAGTAGTACAGCCTAAGGGACAGGCAATAGCAATGGGATTATTGTCCAATAAGGAATTACTTATTAGAGATAGAGCAATACAGTGTTTTGAACGTTGGAATTCAAAAAAGGGTTTGGATGTATTAAAAAGTTTAGACTGTCAACCTAAGTGGCTTCAGAAATATGTGGATAAGATAATAAAGTACATTGAGAGGGATGGAGTAGAGTAAATGCCTTTTTTAGTACGAAAGCTTAATAAACGGGATCAATTTTCAAAACTTGTTGATAAGGAATGCGTGGAGGATATTTATGCGGATGTTCCTACATGTGAATTTAGAACAACAAAGGGATGCTTATCAACATGGTTAATAGAAAGCCTTGAGGATATAGATAATGCGGTATTGGCAATCGCTGTTTCATCAAGTCAAATTTCTAAGATGGATTTTATTATAATTGATACAGCGGTGCTAGATCAAAATGGGTTAGAATATAAACAGACATATGCAGGAATTGAAATTCCGATAGCTGACCTTCAAAATACGCATTATGATATTTTGGACGTTTCTGTAAAAAAGCTAGTAAAGTGTACAAATGTATATAAAATTATATATTCGCAAGAAAGCGATGAGGAAGAGAAATTTATTAAAAGATTCACGGAATTAGAAATAAAAGAAATGCTAAAAAAAGCTATTTCTGAGAATCGTATTGATAAAAGTAAGGCAAGTAAGCCAATTAGGAAAGTTATTGAGCAATTATCGGTAGCATGAAAAGTGGCAACATTTTGGCAACAGAAAATCAGCAAGTCAGAATAAATGACGTAATTGAAGTGAAAAATGGTGTGTATTTACACGAAACTTAAACAACTACAGTTAATAACAACGAAGAGCACGCCGAATTCGAATAATGTACATGAGCCAAGAAATGCTGAAATTACGGCGTTTCTTGGCTCGTTTTTGGTTGAGTGACAATCAAATGACAATAATTTTGGAAATTAGTATGTGCTCATATCGGATTTGAATATGTAGCATTTTTTTTTCATAGAAAAGTTTTATTTGTCTCAAATCATAAATAAAATCATCGTATTTATTATAATCTCTATAAAGAATATCTTTAATAATTGGTGTTAATGAGAAAATTAGTGAAAAAGTTAATAACACAAGAACTATAACTTGTAATGCCATGGTAATCATTTCGTCTTGTGAAGCAGCATTTCCAATCTTTTGTGCTACAAATGCAACAATAGGAATAATTATTGCACCTAATGTCTTAAATGGTTTCTTTAATGGGGCTATGTAGTCACATTGGATTTGTGCCTGTTTTGCTTCCTCAATTAACATATCAAGTGAGTCAAAATTTTGAATTTCTATTCCGTAGTCTTTTAATACATTAATGGTCATATTCATTCGTTTTTCGGAATAAGGGGCATAGTGTTGCTGAAGCATTACTTTAAGATTCCTTTTCATGGAATCAATTATAAAGAAAATTATAAGTGATATAATACCTAATGCTATCGGGATATATGAAGCCCAAGTTTGCTTAAAAATTAATAAGATACCACTAATAATAGCACTTGCAAAAAGGATGATTACAAAAATCTTTCGGTAAAGGGGAAGTTTTGTAAAAGGAATAGTGCTTTTAATACTTTTTAATCCAATTTTATAGCTGATAAATAAGTCACAAAATCTCATATGAATATCTCCTTTTTATTCGTAGTATATTGCAATAGGATGTACAATATTTAAGGATGATTGTTGACCAAAGAATGAAAGCATGATTTGGTTCAACCCGATGCCAACTTGAGCTAATGGAGAAATATTTGTACTGTCATTAGTATCTGTTGTTATTTTGTTAGTGATATATCCAAGAACTTTGATTTTACCGCCGAATTTAAAAGATGTCATATCAATGCTATCGCGCATATATTTGTCATTTAGTACAACCATATTGTCTGCAATACATAAGGTTCTTCGATATGGAACAAGTGTGCAAAGCATTTCAATTATGTCCTTTATATCATCATAGCCTTTATCAGATTCTGCACATTTGCTTTTGGCAAGATTAGTATAAATTTTCTTGATTTCATTAGAATTAGCGCCTTCCTGCTCTAATTCAATATCTTGTTGTATTTTAAGCAAGGCTTGTATTTTGTCGCGGTCGTTTTTCTTCATAAAATCCAAAAATTTTTTGTCGTTAAAAATCTTTTTATAATAGTCTAAATCCATAATATAAAATTCGTCATTGATTTCTATGAAGTCACCAATATTGTGATTTGATAAATGTTCGTTTTTGTTTAAATAATTCATGAGTTGATCGAATGCGTTGTCATGTAAAAGCTTAGTCTGTACATCGCTAATAAGTTCAGTGTTAGAGGTCTCTTTTAAATGGCGATATGTAAAATCCATTTTGCCTTCAATGCCTTTTCCAAATACTTTTAAATCTGCATCTGCTCCTAAGTCAGATGTATATTCAGATTGCTTATCAGTTGCTTGACTAGATTGAGTCTCTGTTTCTTGTGTTTGCACTAAGCCATCATATATTTGTGCAATATATGAATTAAGTGTATCAGTATCTAAATATATAAATCTTCTCATAATAATAAATCCTTTCCTATGATTATGGTTGAACTACTCTTTCTTCGGTCTCCTTTTCCTCTTCACATAAGAGAAATCCGGAAACAAGTCTTTTAACAATTCAGCAGTTTCTTCTGCATCGTTATCCTCATTCATATTCTGAATCAGTAGTTGGTCGTCATCATCAAGATTCAACGAAACAGTATACTCTTTATTGGGGTCTGTTGGGTTCATTGGGTACTTTACCTCTTTGAGATAATATTCCGTTTCTGATATTTCTTCATCCTCTAGCTTGTCTCGTAAACGTGCCCAATACTCAACCATCTTTCGGAAGTTATTAAGGTCTTCCTGTGGACGGGGACCAGCACTTGGAAGCAGCTCTTCAAATTTGAAGCATATTTCTCCATCTTTCATAGTAGGTCGTAGTCCGTATGCCCATTCAATGTCAAATAGTACATGAAGTGCACTGAATATATTGGCAACATCAGGATCAGATAATGCATAAAAACTGACACCTAGATTGTTTGCAATACTTAATAAAGTCGCTTCATCCGGATATCTGTTTCCGAGTTCATAGTTTCTAATAGTAGATTCATTTAATCCGCATTTCTCTGCTAATTCCTTTTGCGTCATGTCAGATGCAATTCTGAAATTTCGAATCAAATAGCCTACCCGGCTGGTGAATTTCTCGCCCATTTTTACTGCTCCTTATAAGGTTAATGAGGGTTGTAGCATGCACGACGACACGAGGTACAAAACATGCATCTGCATACATTATATCATCAACAGTGCAAAAGTGAAATGTTTTTTGCAAAAAGTATTGACAGTACAAAAGTGAACTGCTAATATAATGCACATCACAACAGTTCAGAAATGAACTGAATAATAAAAACGAAAGAGAGGAGGAATTAGCTTATGGAGAACAAGAGATTTTTGACAGCGCAGGATGTCATGGAAATGTTGGGAGTTTCACTATCGTATTCCTATAAACTGATACGAAGGTTGAATGCAGAACTTGAGGCTGATGGATTCGTGACAATAAAAGGACGTGTCAGTACACAGTATTTTATGAAACGAATCTACGGGCTATCTACGGATAAGGAGGTGGGATAGATGGCAGTTATCAAGAATCATAAGACCGGAATGTGGGAGGTGAGAACCTATTATAAGGATTTGACTGGAGCTAGGAAGCAGAAAACCAAGAGGGGATTTGCCAAGAAGAGCGAAGCCCTTGAATGGGAACGCAATTTCAAACTGAAAGAGGATCAGAGTATCAGTATGAGCTTCAAAAGTTTTGTGGATATTTATCTGACAGATTTAGAGCCAAGGATAAAACGCAATACTTTTCTGACAAAGAAGCACATTATTGAGACAAAGATTCTGCCTTATTTCGGGAAACGAAAACTGGATGATATTCGAACCTCGGACGTCATCCAGTGGCAAAATGAGATTATGAAGCTGAAAAAGGATAATGGGGAGTTATTCTCCCCTACCTATCTGAAAACCATTCATAATCAGCTCAGTGCCATATTGAATCATGCAGTAAATATGTATGGTCTGAAAGATAATGTGGCACGAAAAGCCGGAACCATGGGTAAAGAAGAAAATAAGGAAATGGAGTTTTGGACGCAGGATGAATTTCAGGCATTTTTAGAGTGCGTGGCAGATAAGCCTATTTCCTATTATGCATATCATAAACTGTTTGATAAGGCGCTTAAGGAATACAATGCAAAACAGAAACGCAAGGACAGGCAGATTAAAAGTTATTATGATAAGATTTCCCGAAGCAAGCAGGAAAAATTATTTTATGAGGTTATTGTTCAGATAGGCAATAGGGATGATACCGGAGTAGGTAGTTCTTCTGCAGAGGTTGCAACATGGGTGCTGAAGGATTATGTGAAAAAGTTCCAACTTCGCAATCCACAGCTTTATGTGATTGGTGCTTATATTCATCTGGATGAGGAAACACCACATTTGCATCTTAATTTTATCCCTTGGGTATCCGGTTGCAAGAGAGGATTGGAGACAAAGACAAGTCTTAAGGCGGCACTTGCTACCAGAGGATTTGTAAGTGAAGGAAAAGGGGACACCGAATGGAAGCAGTGGGCGGAGGCAGAGAAAGATGATATTGCTCTTATTATGAGCTGGTACGGAATTGATTGGAAAAAGAAAGACACACACAATAAGCATTTATCCGTACTGGATTATAAGAAGCAGGAGCGGGCAAAAGAAGTGGCTGCACTTGAGGAGGAGATAGAGGGTGCACAGGTTGTTCTGGAATTAAAAGAGGAACGGATTGATTCTTTGGAGAAGGAAATTGAAAGTAAGCAAGACAGTTTTAGAAAAGAACAGTCTGAGGCTCAAAAGAAGCTGGATGATACCATATCCGAGAACCAGAAATTACAGTCGGAAACAACGGATTTGCGCTTGAAGAACTCACAATTACGGCTGGAATATTATGAGAATATAGATAAGCTCACAGATAAACAGAAGGAAATTGAGGTGGCGCAAAAAGAGGCTGACAAGTGGATGATGATATAGGATACTGCAAAATTACAGACTGAACGGGCTGAATTTGAACTAGAAGAGGTGGAAAGGCTTAAGAAGGAACTGCTTGGTGCGGTCGATGGAGATGACTATCTGAAGGAGCAGGTGATAGAGCTGAGGTATCAGAATCAGATATTGCGGGAGGAAAACCGTAGCCTCAAGGAAAATCTGGAAAAGGCGTATGAGTTTATGAAACAGTTTGTGATTGGCGGGATTAATCTGCTCGAGAAGTTTATGGAGTGGATTGGGGAGAAGGTCAAGGATGTGGGGAGAGAACGATAAAAGCGAAGTTCACAGAAATGTTAAAAATTCATAATGGAGAAACCTGAGTAGTTGTGTTAAAATTATCTTGGATTTTTGTACACATTTTTCATTGATTGCAAAACCAGATTTTGACATAAGAAGTTGCTGTAAGTATAGATTTTTGGACAGGTCAGTATGTTATAATTTAACTGAAACTGGTAGTGGATGAGAATATCTGACTTGTTTGAAGCTGAACATAGCAAATGGGAGAACATATGCGGACAATGTTATTGAGCTTTAAGCCTGAATGGTATAACAGGATTAAAGATGGCAGTAAAATTTTTGAATATAGAAGAACCTTTCCGGATGAGGAAATAATGGCATATATGTATGTGAGTAGTCCTATGAAAATGATAGTAGGCAGGATACATTTAGGTCGTAGAATTGATATTAATACATGGAAGGAACAATACAAGGATGATATGGAAGTGTGTGAAAGAATAGATGATTTTATCTCTAGACACACCTATGCAATGCCTGTATTATCATTTCAGATGACAAAGGAAATTGATTTGGGTACACTTCGGAAGTTTAATACAAGATTTGTATGTCCGCAAATGTATTATTATTTGGAAAATTATCCGGAATTGTTTGATTATATCAAGCATACAGCAACAGACATTGGAGAACCACGGATTAATTCATTTGAAAATATAGATAAAGAAGATATATGCAGAAAACAGTATTAGGAGGCTTGCTATGGGAGATTTTGGAGATGCAGAAAGAAGAATATTAGCTTTTATGACGGAGGGAACGGAGTTTGTTTTTCAGGATAAGAAGTATAAAGTAATCTTTTCTGGAAAACCCACTTGTCATAAAGGAGAGCCAAAGACAGATATATACATATTGGCGAAGTCTGAACATGACAAGACAGAGATAAAAATATCTTACAAGAAAGAAAATGCAGATTTTATTGAGAATAAAATGAGTGCAGAACGAGCAGAGCAGTTGTTTGGAACAGATTGGGAAGGTATTATTGAACAGTCGACGACTGCAATTCGTGACAGATTTGAGGAAAGAATGCTCATATACAAAAATAAGTACAAACGGACTGAAAAAGGTGCGATTACTTTAGGATGGAAGTTTGAACTGTTAAATAAAAACAGTGGAGATTTGTCCGGTAAGATGTTACTTACGGAAGAGCAGGTAATAGATGTATATGCAGGAAGTAATTTGTCAGAAGATAAACGAAATGCTATGGTATGTGGTCAGGTTATTGAGGACAGTGGCATAGCGAATTACATATTGATGGATGAGGATGTTCATTCTGCACAAGATGTAATTGATAAAATGATACCAATTACGGAATATGTTAAGCTGCATCGGGATATTTATTTTGCGTGCAAGGCATTAAACTATCGAACATTTGCAGAAAAATGGGATGGTGACAGACCATTATCTGTTCAGGTATTTTGGGATGCCGAGGAAAATAAACTGGTTCCGAAATTGGTATATGATAAACCATTGACGGTTAAGGGTAATGAAGTGGCAGGCAGATTGTTACAGTATATGAAGTTGTTGAATATTAAGACAACGGATGATATTGATGATGATAATGCCGGAACAGACAGAATAATTTAGAGGTGATTACATGGCAGTTATTATAGAGGAGCGTGGAAGAGGTAAATTTAAGCCGGCTCCAGATTACGCAGTAGATGAGGTAAAAGAACTTCTTAATGCAAAGATTGAGGAGGAAAGACAGGCATTTGCAGATTGTAGTGAAGAAATTGATTTTGATAAGTTAAAATATGATTCGAATAAGTGGAATCTGCTCTCTCTTTTTTCAGGGTGTGGTGGACTTGATTTGGGTTTCGAATTGGCAGGGCTGAAAGCTGTTATGGGTGAAAATGTAATGGAGGCAGCATTTGCTGATAAAAAGGTTTTTGATGAGAATATCAATAACAATGTATTTAATACAATTTATGTAAACGATATATTTGACGAGGCAAGAGAAACTTATGCTCAAAATGCAGGTAAGTACATTTACATGGACAAGAGCGATATAAGAAAGATTAAGGAGTTCCCAAAGGCAGACATTGTATTGGGGGGATTTCCTTGTCCAGGTTTTTCAGAGGCAGGACCGAGATTAGTGGATGATAAGAGAAACTTTTTATATCTGCACTTTATCCGTTGCTTAATGCAGAGCAAACCAAAGATTTTTGTTGCTGAAAATGTAAAAGGAATGATGACACTCGGAAAAGGAGAGGTGTTCAAGCAGATTATTCAGGACTTTGCGGCAGCAGGCTACACAATTTATCATAAATTGCTTAATTCAGCAGAATATGGAGTGCCACAGATAAGAGAACGAGTGATTTTGGTTGGTGTCAGAAATGATATTGACTTTGAATATGTACATCCTGAGGCAACACACGGATATGGTGTTGAAGGCTTAAAAGAGGTAGTTACACTTCGTGATGCGATTGGTGATTTGGAAGATGATCCGGGAGATTATTTTACAGGTTCTTATTCTACCATTTTTATGTCCCGTAATCGTAAAAAACTTTGGTCACAGCCAAGCTTTACGATTCAGGCATCCGGAAGACAGGCACCGATTCATCCTGCTGGAGAGCCTATGGTAAATGTAGGAAAGGATAAATATATATTCAGTGATGGGGAAGAGAATAATAGGCGACTGTCTGCTAAAGAAATAGCAAGAATTCAAACATTCCCGGATTGGTATGAATTTAGCAGAGGAACAAGCAACAGAAATGATAATGCTAAACTTGATTTGGTGTATAAGCAGATAGGCAATGCAGTGCCGGTAAGGCTTGCATTAGCGGTTGCCGAGCCGATAGCGGAGTTCGTGAAGGCACAACTGGAACAGGAAAAAGAAGCATATGTTGTCATTCGGAGTGTGGAAAAGAAGAGGATGATGGCGTAGAGAATATACAGTTAGGAGCAAATATGGAGAAGGTTGTATCTAGAGGAATAAAAATAGACTTGCATATTCATTCCGAATATTCTAAGGCTAAAGATGGTAAAAAAGTTGAAGAAAACACATTGGATAATATACCAGTATTGGTGCAGGGATTACTAGCTAATCAGGTGGAAATGTGTGCGATTACAGATCACGATGCTTTTAATTATGGAATGTATTATGAATTAAAAAAAGAGGAGCAAAAAAATAATTGCGTAAAAAAAGTATTGCCGGGAATCGAATTTTCAGTTGAATTTGTTGAAGGTAAAGTAATTCATATTGTTACAATATTTGATGATAGAGATGACGAAAAAGTCAGAAATATACAAAAGATAATGGAACAAGGCAAAGAAATGAGTTGTTATAAAAAAACTAAGGGGGCATATACGAAATCAGATTATTTTGATATACTATCCGAAATAAATATTGATTTTATTATGATTGCTCATCAAAAAAAGACACCTAGTTCTCAACATAAGCCACATGCTAACGATGTAATGTCTTTAGGAAAAGAGATTTTTAATGAGTTAGTTTTTATGGACTATTTTGATGCGTATGAATTTAGAAATAAAAAGAATGAGATATATAATAAAATATATTCGTTGGAAAATAGTATGGAGGAAAAATTACGTTTTTTAACAGGATCAGATTGCCATAGATGGAGATATTATCCATATACTGAGGAAAATGAAAAAACGGAATTTAAATACACATATATAAAATCTCTCCCGTCTTTTAAGGGACTAGCAATGGCGGTAACGGATCATCATAGAATAGAATTAGAGAATTCTTTTTTTAATCCAAATGAAAAGTATGTAAAAGAAGTTGTTGTAGAGATTAATGGCGAGAAAAATATCATTCCATTTTCTAAAGGAATAAATGTTTTGATTGGAGATAATTCAGTTGGAAAATCTCTATTTCTTAATGCAATAACAGATAATTGTAAAAAAGTTGATAGAAGATTACATGCTGGATATGAAAAATATATCGAGAAAAACAAGTTGGAATTTGAAACAAAGATTAACGAGGAAGATATTTTTCGATTCAATCAATAAGGGGAGATAAGAAGCATATTTGATGAGGATGGGTTGAAGCCAGATAAGTATCTGTCAAATTTTTATCCTAATGCAATTAATGCAACAAAGTATAGAAGTATTGTAGATACAGAACTTGAAAAAATGTACAATGCTATAAGAAAAAAATTTTCTTATGATGATGCGATAAAGAAACTTCCGAAGTTTCAAATACCAACAGAAGACACTGATGATAAAAGTATTACATTTATAGATAATGTAAAGAAGGTTGAGACAAAAGAACTTCAAATATTAGTAGATTCATTTGAAAAAACTATTGATGATATGAACCAGTTACTGAAAAATAAGGTATTAGATGATAAGGACAGAAAACATATACAAACATCTAGTGAAATGTTTTCTGTGATGAGTGAGAAATATAAGAAAGTACTAGATAAACAAAAACATGAAAATGAAAAAATTAATGTTTTTAATACGTATATTAGAAATTACAAAACAAAATATAACAGAAAAATTTCAGATGAACAGGCGGTTTTTTCTGATTATGTAGAGCAGAAACAAGCTGCGATTGAAAGTATGACAGAGCTTTTAGATGCACAGAAAGAATTGGAACTATTTGAAAGCAGAATTTCAGAGACAAAAATTATTCCAGAAAGCAATTCGGTTGATAAATATAGGTTTATATCGAAATTACAAATTGAAAAAATAGATAATAATTATATTGCGGACGTTATAAAGTCTGTCATAAAAAGAGGAAAGGTTATTAACACAAAAGAAATTACAGAAGCAGGACTTAAGGATATAATAAAAAAATATCCAACTGAAGACGAATTGAAACCACTTGACGTATTGACGACAAAAATTAATGCTAGATTGGATGCTGACTTTAAGGTACGAAATACAATTGTAGAAGAAAATATGGATGTTTATGATGAAGTGTCTGCTGGTTTTGATGCACAAATGTATTTTACACTTTTGAGTGGAGAAATGAGAGATAAGGGTATATATATAATAGATCAACCAGAGGATCACATTTCACAAAAAGCAATCAAGGATTTTGTTTTAGACCAATTTAGAAGAATGGGTCAGCAAAGACAGGTTATAATGGTAACGCATAATCCACAGTTCATTGTTAATTTGGATGTAGACAATGTTATATATTTGAGTAAGGTGGATGGAAAATTTACAATCCAGTCTGGTGCATTAGAATATGAAAATACACAATATAGTGTATTAAAAATAGTGGCAGACAATATTGAAGGAGGATTGCAAACAATTCAAGGAAGGATGAAAAGATATGAAAAAAACATTTGAATTCAGTGCAGACGATGAGAAATATATGCTTAAAAATACAAATCCGAATGAGAAGAAAGCAGAATTTGTAATTAGCAAGAAAGAAATGCAATTTGATACAAATGCATTTTATAATTATGTATTTTCGGATATAGCTGTAAAAATGGAACTAGAAATAGTGGACAAAACATCAGGGGATGATAAAGCGGCAAAGCGTGTGTATGGAATTGTGTCAGAAATCGCTTCTGAGGTTATCAAAAAAATGAATGAGAAATGCTTGTCTGAAATAGATGCATAAACTATAGGAGAGGGATGTGTGACAACAAAATGACAATACAATTCCCTAAAAACTACGCAACAGGTAGAAATCAGACAAAACACCCTGCTTTTTACTTCCAAAACCAACGAAAAACACTACACAACAACTTTACAAAAAAGAGTTTGAATAAACAAAAATGTTTAGGAAATCCAGCGTTTATGCGGGTTTGCAGCACTTTTAAAAGTCTTTTGATAACAATTTGATAACGGTTGCATGAGAGCCATTATTCTTGTGCTCTGGTGGTTTTAGGGTTAGAGAATGATTGACAGGTGGTTGTGCAACAAATAAATCCATATTTATCTAAAAAGCCCTTAGCTGTGGGTATAAAACTCATAGCTAAGGGATTTTTGTCGTGCTTATTTATCTGGTTTGAGTTTGTCTTGGAACATTTCGACCGTAAATGGTAAACCACACATCTCTAGAACTACACCTCCAAGTTTGAGATAATGTTGGAAAAGTTGTACAATACACTTTTCCCATTTTTCACACTAGGAGGTCAATTATGAACACCAAACTTGCCACAGCACAGATCCGTGTAAAAAACTGGGCTGCTATTATTCAGGAGCGCAACGAATCTGGTCTGTCTGTCAAAGATTATTGTGCACAGCATCAGCTTTCATGAGACTCTTATTATTACTGGCTCCGCAAAGTGAAAGAGGTCCTGCTTGTAGAAAGCGGCTTTGTTGAAGTAACGCAGCCAAAGCAGTTCCCTGTGCAGAGGTCTGTAACAGCTGATCCAAATGAAATGTTAACGCTCAAATTTTTCTGTGGTTCCAGTAACCGGAAGATCAAAGGGCTGGTCTGGGAGGAAGACGGCTTCCTGCTTATTTATAAGCGGCTGGAGGCGGGAACTTTTCAATGGCCCCGATCGGAAGCGGAAGCCCGGAACATCACTTCGGAGCAGTATCATCTGCTCATGAGCGGATACTCCATAGATCCATCTGTCCATAAGATCGATCCAAAACATCCAGTGTGACTTTTGTACAAAACAGAGAAGTTTTCTGTTTGATTCGAAAGCCTGTATGGGGACAAAAAGTTCTGTTTTTTATCCGCTTAACATGAATTGTGGACAGTCTTCTCTGCCACATGAAAAGTAAGCCGGATCCACCTGTTTTCAGGCAGCCTGGAAGGTATTCTCTACAGAAAGAACTGCTTTTGGAGCAGGAGTTTTCCATCGTCAAAATACCGAAAAGATATCGGTCTGATTTTTGTATTTTTTCGCTTCTTCTGTTATACTGGATCCATAAAAGCGAAGGAGACTGATCGTCCGTATGGCACTTGCGTTATCAAAAGAACAGCTGGCAAAACTGAATAAAAAAGATATCCTGCAGCTCTTGCTTGAAAGCATGGAGCAGGAAAAAGAATTACGTAGCCAGCTGGCTGTTCTTACGGATGAGTTGAAACGGACAAACCAGCAGATGCAGGTGATCCTTGAAAAATGGAACCTTGCGCAGGCAACTCGCTTTGGACGTTCTTCTGAAAAAATGACATATGATACCGGAGCCTGCCAGCAGTTGGAACTAGCCATCATGTACGCGGAATGTTTCAATGAAGCAGAAGCATGTTTTTTACGGCAAATCTTGCTAATAACCCCAAGTTTCGCCTATAATAGGATTCAGTATGAATAATAGAAAGAAGGGGGTTAAGCAATGCAGGCATATACATATATTTCTAAGGGAAAGTTTGAATTAGTGGAAAAACCAAAACCGGTGCTTATGCACGAACGGGATGCGATTGTAAAGGTAACACTGACCAGCATCTGTTCCAGTGATCTGCATATCAAACACGGAAGTGTGCCGCGGGCGGTTCCTGGAATTACAGTCGGTCATGAGATGGTAGGAATTGTGGAAGAAGTTGGGGCAGCGGTGACCCATGTGAAGCCGGGAGACAGAGTCACTGTAAACGTAGAGACCTTCTGCGGTGAATGCTTTTTCTGTAAAAATGGATATGTAAATAACTGTACGGACGAGAATGGCGGCTGGGCCCTGGGATGCCGTATCGATGGCGGGCAGGCCGAATATGTGCGGGTTCCATTTGCGGATCAGGGATTAAATAAGATTCCGGATGGAGTGACAGACCGGCAGGCACTGTTTGTGGGAGATGTGCTGGCGACCGGTTATTGGGCGTCGAGAATCTCTGAGATCACGGAGAAAGATACAGTTCTGATCATCGGTGCCGGTCCGACGGGTATCTGTACCCTTCTCTGCGTAATGTTAAAGAAACCGAAACGAATTATTGTCTGCGAGAAAGATGAAAACCGCGTCCGCTTTATAAAGGAGCACTATCCGGATGTATACACCGTTTTACCGGAGGAATGTCTGGAATATGTTCAGAAAAACAGTGATCATGGCGGAGCCGATGTAGTCCTTGAGGTGGCAGGAGCCCCCTCTACTTTCCGGTTAGCCTGGGAATGTGCAAGGCCTAATGCAATCGTCACAGTGGTAGCGCTCTATGACGAAGCCCAGACGCTGCCGCTTCCGGATATGTATGGCAAGAATCTTACCTTTAAAACCGGCGGTGTAGATGGATGCGACTGTGAGGAGACGCTTCGCCTCATTGCAGAGGGCAAGATCGATACGGAACCGCTTATTACCCATACCTATCCGCTTAGCCGGATCGAAGATGCATACGAGCTTTTTGAGAACAAGAAAGATGGAGTGATTAAGGTAGCGGTGGAGTGCTAGTTGGATAAAGAAAGGTAAGAGATACATGCAGAACATCAGATGGGCAGTTCTTGGAACCGGAGTGATTGCAAATGAAATGGCCGTGGTCTTAAAGAAAAACGGGCGAAACATCGATGCGGTGGGTAACAGAACCCATGAGAAAGCGGTTGCATTTGCAGAAAAATATGGGATAAAAAAGGTATATGATAATTATAATGACATGTTTACAGACCCGGATATTGATGTAATCTATATCACAACTCCCCATAATACCCATATTGATTTTATGCGCAGGGCAATTGAGAATGGAAAGCATATTCTGGTCGAAAAATCCATTACCTTAAACAGCCGGGAACTGGATGAGGCAATTGATCTGGCGGATAAAAAGGGCGTTGTCATAGGTGAGGCCATGACGATTTATCATATGCCGATCTATAAAAAGCTGAAGGAAATTCTTGAGTCAGGGAAACTTGGAAAGGTGAATCTGATTACCATGAATTTTGGAAGCTTCAAAGAATATGATATGAACAACCGCTTCTTTAATGAAAATCTGGCCGGAGGTGCCATGCTGGATATCGGGGTGTACGCGCTTTCCTTTATCCGTTGGTTTATGGATTCCAAGCCGGATCAGCTTCTATCCCAGGTAAAACCGGCACCTACAGGGGTGGATGAACAGGCAGGATTGCTGCTGATGAATCAGGCAGGTCAGATGGCATCTGTTATGTTGTCATTGCATTCTAAGCAGCCGAAAAGAGGCATGGTATCCTGTGAAAAGGGATATATAGAAATCATGGAATATCCGAGAGCCTGGGAAGCGAGAATCACCTATACAGATTCCGGAGAAAGGAAAGTGATTCAGGCCGGCGAGCATGCAGATGCGCTGGCCTATGAGCTGGCGGATATGGAGAAAGCCATCCGCGGGGATGCAGAATGTATGCATCTGAACTATACAAAAGATGTGATGGATATGATGACGGAATTCAGAAAAGAATGGGGATTTCAGTATCCGGAGGAGATGTAAATTATGGTACGAAAACACATCTTTTTTTCAGGTAATGTCCAGGGCGTCGGTTTCCGCTACCGTTCCTTTTATATCGCCCAGTCCCTTGGCCTGACCGGCTGGGTGGAGAATCTGTGGGACGGAAGAGTGGAGATGGAGGTGCAGGGAAGCGAAGCTTCCATTCGGGAAATGTTAGCTCGGATTCAGCAGCAGAGATGGATCAACGTGACGGATATGGAGATCACAGAGATTCCCTGTGAAGAAGAAAGAGGATTTAAGATAAGATAGAGATAAAAATGAGGGGGATGTTACTATGTTTATCAATTTTTCCAATCATTCAAGCAGACTTTGGGCAGAGGATGAGAGAAATGCGGCTCTTCAGTATGGCACGATTGAGGATCTGGCCTTTCCGCAGGTTCCGGAAGGCGCAGTCTAATCACTGGCTAAGCCAGTGGTCATGATTTGCATTACCAGAGCCAATTCCATTTTTTGGTGTATAAAAATACAGGAAAATGACAAAAAACATGTAAATTTTTAGTTGGCTTTTTAGCATTCTATGGTACACTAATATGGTATATCAAAAAATGGGAGGGAGACTCAAAAATGAGCAAAAAAGAAGAAAAAGGGCTAAAGTCCTTTAACAAGGGATTCCAAGTGCCAGATACCTACATTATCATCTTTTTAGTAGTCGTTATCGCAGCACTTCTGACATTTCTTGTACCAAAGGGATTTTACGAAACACAGGATATTTCATATATGATCAATGGTGTTGAGAAAACCCGTACAGTAATCAAGGACGGAAGTTTCCAGTATCTGACAGATGATGCAGGAAATGTAGTAACAGAAGGAGTAGCACTCTTTAGTGGAGATGGTGGAACAGGATTCTTCAACTATATGTATAACGGAATCGTAAATAGTTCTGCAATCGAGATTATCGCATTCCTTATGGTAGTAGGTGGTGCATTTGGTATCATGATCCGTACAGGTGCGATTGAATCCGGATTGATCGGATTGATCCGTAAGGCCAAGGGAGCAGAAAAACTACTGATTCCGATACTTTTCGTACTGTTTTCTCTTGGTGGAGCAGTTTTCGGAATGGGAGAAGAAGCGCTTCCGTTTACTATGATTCTTTGTCCGTTGTTTGTAGCAGTTGGATATGATTCAGTTATCGCAGTTCTTGTTACTTATGTTGCCACACAGATTGGTTTCGGTTCATCTTGGATGAATCCGTTCTCTGTAGGCATTGCACAGGGTATTGCAGGTATTGACGTATTCTCCGGTGCAGGATTCCGTATGGTAATGTGGGTCGTATTTACAGCACTCGGCTGTGGAATGACTATGTTCTATGCATCAAAGATTAAAAAGAATCCGACAATCTCAATCGCATATAAGACGGATTCATATTTCCGTGAGCAGAATGAAACAACAGGAATTGACGAAGGACATTCATTTGGTCTTGGACACATTTTAGTTCTTCTGACACTGGCTGCTACAGTAGTATGGGTAGTTTGGGGAGTTATGACTCAGGGATACTACATGCCGGAGATTGCAACACAGTTCTTTATTATGGGAATTGTTTCCGGTGTGTTTGGAGTTATCTTTAAACTGAATGATATGAAACTGAATGATATTGCAACATCTTTCAAAGATGGAGCAAAAGATCTGATCGGTGCAGCACTTGTTGTTGCTATGGCTCAGGGTATCATGCAGGTTCTTGGTGGATCTGATCCGACTACACCTACAGTTATCAACACAATTATGTATAATATTTCAAATGCATTGTCTGGAGTTTCCGGAGCAGTTGCAGCCGTACTTATGTATCTGTTCCAGTCCGTATTTAACTTCTTCGTTGTATCCGGAACAGGACAGGCTGCCATCACAATGCCGATCATGGCTCCGCTGTCAGACCTGTTAGGTGTTTCACGTCAGACAGCTGTAGTTGCATTCCAGCTTGGTGATGCATTTACAAACCTGATTGTTCCTACATCCGGATGCTTGATTGGATCTCTTGCAATTGCAAAGATTGAGTGGTCTAACTGGATTAAATTCATGTGGAAATTCCTTGGTGTCTTAATGATTGGTGCAATCATTACAATTCTTATTGCAGTTGGAATTGGATTCTAAAACATACATTTGATAATTGAGAGTGATTTATGATGAAATTAATTCAGAATATTGATGTCTATGCCCCACAGCATCTGGGGAAAAAAGATGTACTTATAATCAATGATAAGATTGTCAAGATTAAAGATGCAGGTTCTATATCCGCAGACGGATTTCTTTCTGAGGCAGAAATGATCAATGGAGAGGGGTTACTTTTAACTCCGGGATTCATTGATAGTCATGTTCATGTACTCGGAGGCGGTGGCGAAGGCGGATTCGCCAATCGTACTCCGGAAGCAACCATGGAAGGACTTACGAAGTTTGGAGTGACAACCGTTGTTGGCTGCCTTGGAACAGATGGAATCGGTCGTGATATGTGTGCACTGGTTGCAAAGACAAAAGGATTGAATGAGCAGGGAATGTCTGCATACTGTTATACCGGAAGTTATCAGATTCCGGTCCGCACGTTGACTGACAGTATTGTGAAAGATATTATGATGATTCAGGAAATCATTGGAACGGGAGAAATCGCGATCTCTGATCATCGTTCTTCACAGCCGACTTTCGAGGAATTTGTACGTGTCATTGCAGATACAAGACTTGGCGGTGTTCTTTCCGGGAAAGCTGGTATTGTAAATGTTCATCTTGGCGACAGTCCGAGATGCTTAGATCTTATTGAACGAGTGGTAGATGAGACAGAGATACCGGCTTCTCAAATACTGCCAACACATATCAATCGAAATGAGATGCTTTTTGGCAAGTCGATTGAGTATGCGCTGAAAGGCGGAGCAGTAGACTTTACCGGAAATGAAGATATTGACTATTGGGAAACTATCTGTGATGAGGTACGTGTATGTAATGGTATCAAACGGATGCTGGATGCAGGAGTAAATCCTGACCGCATGACAATTTCTTCTGATGGACAGGGAAGCCTTCCGATGTACAGTAGTGATGGCAAATTTCTTGGAATGGGCGTTGGACAGTCCAGCTGCCTTCTGAAGGAAGTAAAGGAATGCGTATTTAAAACAGAAATTCCTTTAGAAATAGCAATTTCTACAATTACATCGAATCCAGCAGATATTCTTTGTCTTAAGGGAAAAGGTAAGGTTGAAGAAGGCTATGATGCGGATCTTTGTATTCTCGATCAGGAACTTCAGCTTGTTGAAGTGATTGCAAAAGGGAATACAGTTTATAAAAAATAAAGGATATCAGATGTGAGAAGCATCAGTCACTTAGTTGGCTGGTGCTTTTTTGCGTGCTTATACAGTTGATAAAATGATAACCTTGCATAAAAAGAGATGCTGTCTGCTGGTAGAATTAAAAAGAAAAAAAGTTGTTGACATACACCACAAATATAATAACAATTCTAAATGTTTGAATTATAATTATTCTATATGATAGAAGAAGGAGATAAATAATAAATGGATGATTCCTTTCACTACTTGGGAGAGTTATTCTTTTATCTATTTAAGCGACCAGCTTAAGGCAAAGTTGACGGTATATCGGACGTTTTGTCCGAAACCATAGCCTGATCCCTTCTTTTACATACGACAGTATGCCTGAGATACCTTTAGCCAGCCGATAATAGCTGAAATGGATTTTTTCTTTTATAGGGTCTGCTTTCTGTATGATTGCAACCTTCAGGGCATGCGTTTCTGATTTCATGGACATATGTGCCAGAAATGCCATGCACAGGGTAATATAAAAATTTAGGGCATTGATTGCAGTGAGCTTCCTTACACGGAAGTTTTCAAACTGAAACATCTGCTTTTTTAGAGGTTTCTGGGCTTTGTGCTTGCAGTTTGAAGAAAATGCAACGAATAAACAAGCAAGGAGCCGATAGGGCTCCTTATGAGGGTAGGTAGGCGCTATTGCTGTTTGTTCAGTAATAACGCCTCTTTTTTTCTTCTTTCCACCATATTTGCCACCATCGTAACCACAAACGCACAACCCATTGCAGCAATCATTGCAACCACAAATGCCAGTCCCTTCCCTTCATTTGCCATAAATGGCGCAAGCACCGCCGGTACATAGGCGGTTCCTTTTACGTTGAAGAGTCCCACAATGGCGCCTCCGACTGTGGCACTGGCAAGTGCACCGGCGAATACGATTTTATTGGAGAACATAAAGGGATAAGAGGCCTCTACAAATGTTCCGAAACAGATATTAATAATGCATCCCGGAAGTGCAACGGCTGCCTCGCCTTTCTGTTTTGGCATAATGACGTTTGCCAGCGTGATGCCGGCAGATACCATAACAAGTCCTGTCATATCAATCGCTCCGAGGAAACTGAATCCCATTTCCTCCATTTCCAGCAATACAATAGGAAGAATCGCCGCGTGGTATACACCGCCGATGATGGCAGGCCAGATGAGAAGTCCTGCTACTGCTCCTGCAAGCAGGGAATTATAAGCAATGCATAGATTGATCAGGGAACAGATTCCGTTGCCGATCCACAAGGCAACCGGGGCGATCAGAAATTTTCCCACCAGACCGGCTGCCAGACCGCCGAGACCGCCGGAAGCGATATTGACGGTTGTGCCCGGCACATTGTGACGGAAGCAGAACACACTGATATAGTAGGCAAGTACACCAGCCAGGATTCCGATTACCAATCCGCCAAGGATTCCGCCGTCTACGGACAGAATGCCGGCTACAATACCTCCAACGACTCCCACCTCGTCCAGACCGGAGACTTGTTTGGCGGCAATCGCACAGATAACGATAGGAATGGAATTGACTAAGGTATCAAAGACATCGGACAGCTTTTCACATCCCGGAATTTTACTGCATGCCAGACAGAGTGCCATGGCAATAAATGCAGGAAGACTTGTCATCATAATTCCACGGAAATTGATGCGTTTCCAGATATTTCCCTGATTTTTTGCAGCCGCATTTTCACCGGTGTTACCGATGACAGGCATATATTTAATGTTCCAGTATTTTGCAAGCGCTGTTGTGAATGCAACCGCTCTGGTCCGGTTGGTTGTACCGGTGGTTCCAGATGCAGATAACACATTGCAGCCCATATTCTGTGTCAGGGCGACACCGCTTCCACCAGTTCCGGCCATTGGAATTTTGGCTCTTGCACAGGCTTCCATGGTTTGTCGGTTGGCACCGTCCGGGCTGGCACTGACGAACATCACTCCGTCAATCTCACCATCATTGATTTTCTCGGCAAGCTGAGCATCCACTTTCGCTGCCTCGGCATCGACCTCGCGCAAAGTTCCCTGAAATACGGGCTGCACTTCTGTACCATTCCAGGTAAATAAAGTTGCCGGGCTGTCCGGACCAACATTATCCAGACTGCCGGATGCCAGTACATACTGGACAAATACAATCTCCATGTCTGCGGCTTTTGTTTGTCCACAGAGCTCCTTCATCATTGCGGGAAGATCATTTCCACCTTGCTTGTAAAGATTTCCGCCGCTGCTTCCTATAAAAGCAATTTTCTTTCCCATTCTTATGTTATCCTTTCCCGTTTAAGTTACGGCTCATCTGTCTGTTATCAAGCTAATATGATAACGTACTAAAGTGATACAGCAAGTTTACCATCTTCAAGTGTATTTGTAAAGGAAAAATTAAATAGTTGATATTATAAGTAAAATTTCTTATAATTTGAAAATACCAAGATGAAAATATCAAGGAAAGAAATCCCTTGACATTTCCCACCAACATGCCTAAAATAATAAACAGATTGCATACATGAAATCAATCAAACCAAACAAACCAAAAGCTATGATCGTGTTCTATAAGATACTGTTTCCGGTCAGAGAGAAGAGGTCAGCGGCTGTGAGCCTTTTTCCGTTCAGACAGATATCCGAATTTCCCACGGGAGCTGCATTGCTGAAATTTAGAGTAGGCATTGCCGTCTGGTGTACGTTACATACCGGAAAGTGTCTGTGGCAGACGAAAAAATGACCTGCCGACAGGAAGCTGGGTGGTACCGCGGTATAGATATGATCGTCCCTTTGCACGTTTTGTGCGAAGGGATTTTTTTATGTCATGTCGCAAGCGACCGCGCGAGACGCCCGAATGTGCCAGAGAACATCCTTTATGCATAAATTCGTGTCCACAAGTTAAAGCAATATCAAGATAAAAAGCAACAAAAGTAATAGAAGGAGAGAAATCATGCAGGATTTAAAAGAACTGAATGAAGTGATCACTGCGATCAAAGAGGAAATCCGCCAGGGTGCGGATGCTCTGACGACTTCCAAGAGTGTCTATGAGTTTAAGAAGACCTTTCTGGATAATAAGCAGGGCAGAATTGGTCTGCTGATGAAAGAAATGCGCAATGTTGCCAATGACCAGAAAGCGGAATTTGGTAAGACTATCAACGGCGCCAAGGAGTGGGCAAACAATTTCTTTGACGAGCTGGATCAGAAATTAAAAGAGAAAGAGCAGCAGCAGCGCTATGAATCGGAGAAGATTGATATCACGATGCCGCCGGTTAAAATCCGTTACGGTAATCTGCATCCAGTTACGACGGTCCGCAATCAGCTGACGGATATCTTCACCTCTATGGGATTTGAGGTATATGAGGGAACCGAGATCGAGACCGATTATTATAACTTTACAGCTTTAAATACACCGCAGGATCATCCGGCGCGCGATATGCAGGATACATTCTATCTGTCTCCGGAATTCTTGCTCCGTACCCAGACATCGGCTGGACAAGTTCATGTCATGGAAGCGAAAAAACCGCCGATCAAGGTTGTTTCCCCGGGTAAGGTATTCCGTTCTGACGATGATGCGACCCATTCTCCGATGTTCAGCCAGATGGAAGGTCTGGTTGTTGATGAGGGCATTACCCTGTGTGATTTAAAGGGTATGCTGGATATGTTTGTTCAGAGAATTTTCGGTGAGCAGACAAAAACGAGACTTCGTCCGTCCTATTTCCCGTTCACGGAGCCGTCTGTTGAGGTCGATGTAAGCTGCTTCCAGTGCGGCGGCAAGGGCTGCCGTCTGTGCAAGGAAACAGGCTGGATCGAGGTTCTCGGCGCTGGTGTGGTAAATAAGAAGGTACTGGAAAACTGCGGCATTGATTCCAATAAATACAGTGGATTCGCATTCGGATTGGGTCTGGAGCGTATCGCAATGCTGAAATACGGCATCAACAACATCAAGATGCTTTTTGAGTCTGATCTGCGTGTGCTGGATCAGATCGATGACTGATCAGGACAGGAGGATTAGAAATGCTTGTACCGTTAAGCTGGTTAAAAGATTATGTAGATATTAATATTTCCGCAGATGAGCTGGAGAAGAAGCTTTTTGACTGTGGATTTGAGGTAGAAGAAAAATGGCAGGTTGGCAAGGATATCAGCGGCATCGTCGTTGGTTATGTTGACTCCTGTGAGCCGATTCCGGAAACACATCTTCATGTGTGCCAGGTCAATGTAGGTGGTCCGGAACTCTTACAGATCTGCTGTGGCGCTGACAATGTAAAAGCTGGCGGAAAATTCCCAGTTGCCATGATTGGCGCGAAAGTATATGCAACTGCAAAAGATCATGTGACGATCGAGGGCGTGGCTACCATTAAAAAGGGTAAATTGAGAGGTTATGAGTCCCAGGGTATGCTGTGTTCCGGTACCGAGCTTGGCTTAAACGAGGATCTGTATCCGGGTGCTGGTTACAACGGATTGCTGGTTCTGCCGGAGGATGCGGAAATTGGTTCGGATGTCAAAGAGCTGACCGGCTTAAATGACTGGATCTTCGATGTTTCTATCACGGCAAACCGTCCGGACTGCCAGAGTATTTTCGGTCTGGCAAGAGAGGTTGCTGCCGCACTGGGCGAGCCGCTCAAGACACCGGCACTGGATTACACTGAGACAGAAGTTGAGAAAGAAGGCTTCAACGTAACGGTAGAGGCACAGGATCTTTGCCCGCGTTACATTGCACACTATGTATATGACGTAAAACTGGGTCAGTCCCCGGCATGGATGAGACGACGTCTGGCTTTGGTAGGGAATAATTCCATTTCCAATATTGTTGATATTACAAACTATATCATGCGTGAGTTAGGTCAGCCGCTTCATGCGTTTGACTGCGATTATCTGGAGGGCAATGCGATCAACGTAAGACGCGCGGCCGAGGGCGAGAAGATCGTGACGCTGGATGAGAAAGAATTTACCTTAAATCCGAACAATCTGGTTATCTGCGACGGCAAAAAGCCGGTAGCACTTGCCGGAATCATGGGTGGTTTAAATTCTGAGGTCCGTGATACCACGACGGAAGTGATGTTCGAGGCAGCTAAATTTGCCCGTGACAACATCCGCAGAAGCTCCCGTGCATTAGGACAGGGATCCGACGCGAGCCAGCGATATTCTAAGGGCGTCGATGAGTACACAACCGAGATGGCGATGAAACGTGCCCTGCATCTGGTTGAGGAGCTGGGAGCTGGTAAGATTTCCAAGACCCATAAAAATGTAAATACCGGAAACTCCTTAGAGCCGACTACCTTCAAGACAAGTGTTAAGAAGGTAAACGCTGTTCTGGGTATTACCGTTCCGGATGAGGATATTCTTCGCATCCTGACTGGCTTAAACTTCCAGCCGGAGATCAATGGTGATGAGCTGACCCTGCATTTCCCGGCATACCGTGAGGATATGGAGGATTACCCGGATGTAGCCGAGGAAGTAATCCGTATGTATGGCTATGACCATATCGTTTCCACCTTTATGCCGACTGCAAAGGTAACCATCGGCGGAAGCAACCTGCGTCAGAGAACCATTCTGAAGGTAAAGAGAACGCTGTGTAGTGTTGGCGCATTTGAGGGAATGCATTATTCCTTCTTCTCCCCGTCGGATCTGGATGAAATGGGATTTGCAGAGGACGCGCCAGAGCGCAGGGCGATCCGCATCATGAATCCGATCAACGAGGATCTGTCCCTGATGAGAACAACACTGGCACCGCAGATGATTCATGCGATGGGACGCAACCAGAAGAGAGGCATCTTCGAGGGACGTATCTTCGAGATTGGAAATGCATTTATTCCGAAGTCCCTGCCTCTGACGGAATATCCGGAAGAGCGAGAGACGCTGTGCATCGGTGCATTTGGTAAGGAAGAGTCCTTCTTTACCTTAAAGGGAATGGCAGAGGCAGTTGCCGATGTTTTAAATATTACTTTTAACTATGAAAAAACAGAGAAACCGTTCCTGCATCCGTATCAGACCGCAGCGATCTTCTGCGAGGGCGAGGAGATTGGTTACCTCGGTAAGGTAAAATATGAGATCATGAAGGAAGAGGCAATGCGCGAAGATGCGTATGTGTTGGAGATCAGCATGAAAGCGCTGGAGAAATGGTATGGAAAAGCCAAAGTATTTGAGCCGCTTCCAAAATTCCCGGAGGAAAAACGTGATCTGGCGCTGGTTATGGACAAAGACATCACCTGCGGACAGGTTGAGGGTTGTATCCGCGAGGCTTGTGCTTACGTCAAGGATGTTAGCCTGTTCGACGTATACGAGGGCAGACAGATCGCAGCCGATAAGAAATCGATGGCATTTACCGTTCTCTTCACTCCGAAGGAAGAGGCGTTCAAGGCAGATACCGTTGACGGATATGTCAAGAAAGTGCTGAAACAGCTGAATAAGACGTATGGAATTGAGCTGAGAAGCTGATTTTGAAGGAAAGAAAAGGCTGCTGTCCAGAGAGAGAAACTTTGGACGGCAGTCTTTTTGTGTAATAGGAAATTCCTTGGAATTCCCTATTACACAAAAAGGCACTAACGTGCCAATGATGCGCACTCGCGCGAAGCAGAAACATGTCGCAAGCGACCGCGCTCGGCGCGAGAATGTGCCAAGGCACATTCTTTTTCACGTTCATAAAAAAATGTTTGATGATAAGTTTGATTACGCTTCATTTTCTATTCGTATAATCACAATATCATTTAATTTCAAAACCATATTTTTCTGCGGAAGCACCGACAGATCATCGCGCAGCACCAGAAATATCTTGATATTCTGCTCTTCTTCCATCTCTTCAATGGTTTTTCCGGCATACCGTTTATCGACGAAAACCTCGGCAATTTCCTGAATATCCGCGTCCTTCATGCTGGACAGGCTGCTCTTGCGCTGGTACTGTTCGACGAAACCGGCGCTGATGATACCGGTTGGGATCGCGACGGCACCGACTCCGAGGTAGGCGATGCAGATTGCCATCACGCGCCCAAGCGTTGTGACCGGGTAAATATCGCCGTAACCGACGGTCAGCAGCGTGGACATACTCCACCAGATGCCGCTGAATGCATTGCGGAAAATGTCCGGCTGAGCGTTGTGCTCGACACTATACATGCACATGCTGCTCGCCAGCATCAGCACCATGACGATGAACACAGAGGAAATGATCTGGTTCCGTTTTTCATAGAGTACGGTGGTAATGATGTTGAACGAGTCGTATTTCGCATTGAGCCGGAACAGATGGAAAATCCGCGCCACGCGCAGCATACGGAAAATGATGAAGCCCGACAGAAAAAAGACCGGGATGATCGTCAGCAGATCCACCACTCCATCAAAGGAAATGAGAAAGCAGAACCGGGCGCGTCCCGGCGTTTTTTCTGGATAGAGATAGTCGGCAGTCCAGATGCGCAGCGCGTATTCAATACAGAAAATCAGGACACTGGCATGTTCCAGCATGGTAAACAGACCACCGAAGGATGTTAATTGATCGAATGTTTCCAGAAACGTGACAATGATATTGCAGATGATCGTGAAGGTGATGAAAATATCGAATGCACGGCTGATACGGTTGCTCTTGTCGCCGATCTGGATGATGTTAAATATTTTTTCTTTCATAGTGGATATTTTTATAATAATTTTTGGGTGAATGTGTTTCCCTGTTGGTATAAAAGAGGGGGGTATCTCAGTCGAGAAGACTCCCACCTCTTCAGGTGGTGAGTAATAGCAAATTTGTCTCAGTGGGAGTCCAATCTCCGACTGAGATAAACGCTCCGCGAGGATGCGCAGTGATTCTGATAGGAATATGTCAGCTTCGCTGACCAGAATCACGCGCCAAGTCTCACGGACGTTCGACTTGAATATAGTTGCAGATGCTATTATTGTATCATTTTCAGGCATCCCTTGCAATCTTTCTGGTGTCTGGGTATAATTTCCGTAGGTAATTAAAAAAGGTAAAATGCTTTGTTTAGAACGGCCGCATTTAAAATAGAAGGTGCCGTATAATAGCAAGCATGCTCACAAAGGAGGAATACGATGCTGTTTATTTATTATCCAAAATGCAGTACCTGCCAGAAAGCGAAAAAATGGCTGGATGCACAGGAAATTTCATATACAGAGCGCCATATCGTGGAGGAAAATCCGACGTATGAGGAATTGAAGAAGTGGCAGGCGAGAAGCGGGCTGCCGATCAAGAAATTTTTCAATACGAGCGGGATGCTATATAAGGAAATGCAGTTAAAGGATAAGCTGCCGCAGATGAGCGAGGACGAACAGTTGAAGCTGCTTGCCACCAATGGGATGTTGGTAAAACGCCCTGTCATTGTGGATGGAGATACTGTTTTAACGGGATTTCGGGAGAAGGAATGGGAAGAGAAGCTGCGGTGATGGACTGGGAGCAGAAGTTTTCTTTCTTACGTGAAAAAGGACACGTGGTCTCACTAATTGGCGGAGGCGGAAAGACGACGCTTCTGTATGCGCTGTCGGCGTACTGCACGGCGAAGGGATGGCGGGTGCTGACGGCGACGACGACGCATATTCGGAAGCCGGTAAATGTGCCGTGGATTGCGGTAAATGAGGAAGAAAATACCGCGTGGGAGAATGCCAGAAAAGAGCGCGATCGTCTCTGGCAGCAGGGAACCTACGTCGTAGCCGGAACCCCAGCCCCACACGAAAAATTGACAATTCTGCCAGAAGCGATTCGAAGCGAGTGGATTTCGGATGCAGATATCACATTTCTGGAGGCGGATGGCGCGAAATGTCTTCCGTGTAAATTTCCGGCGGCACATGAGCCGGTGATACTGCCGCAGAGCGATATCGTGCTGGCGGTCGCGGGGCTGAGTGCCCTGTATCGTCCGCTGGGGGAGGTGTGCTTCCGGGCGGAACTGGCGATTGAGGCGTGGAACAGGGATGTGTGCGAGTATGGGGACGCAGCTTATCCCAAAGAAGGAAAAAGACTGCTCAAAGAAGTGCCTATTTCAAAAGATACGTCTTTGACCCCAGAACTTCTGGCGTGGCTTCTTGGTAGCGAAAACGGTGCCAGAAAAGATGTATCGGGGCGTTCGTTTTTTGTGGTTCTGAACCAGGCGGACACGTCGGAGCGCCGGGAGGATGGCAGAAAGGTACTGGATATCCTGAAACATAGCTACGGAATTCAGGGAATTTTAACTTCCTTTTCAGGAACAGAACGAAATCAGGAGTGAGAGAGATGAGTAATAAAAAGGATATCGTATTTTGTACGGGCGGCGGCTGTACGGCAAAGCTGGGAGCCGGTGTTTTAAGCCGCATTTTGGAAAAACTACCGCGCGGCGAGAAGGATCCGAATCTTTTAGTCGGATATGACAGCCGGGACGATGCGGCAGTGTATCAGGTCACGGAGGATCTGGCGCTGGTGCAGACGGTTGATTTCTTCCCGCCGATGGTGGACGATCCGTATATTTTTGGACAGGTTGCAGCGGCAAATGCGCTGAGCGACGTGTACGCGATGGGCGGTGAGGTCAAGACGGCGCTGAATCTGGTGTGTTTTCCGGAATCAATGGATTTGAATGTTCTGGGACAGATTTTACAGGGCGGCGCGGAGAAGGTGGCAGAAGCAGGCGGTATTCTCGCGGGCGGTCACTCGATCGCGGACACGGGCGTGAAATACGGTTTGTCCGTGACGGGACTGGTAAATCCGAAAAAGCTGTACGCCAATGATGCCGGACAGCCGGGCGACCGCCTGATTTTGACAAAGGCATTGGGGGTTGGGCTGATTTGTTCGGCAAACCGCGTCGGAGAAGTGACAAAAGAGCAGATGGACGGGGCGGTACAGTCGATGACGACGCTCAATAAAACAGCGGCGGAAATCAGCCGGAAGTACACGGTTCACGCGTGCACAGATGTGACTGGGTTTGGTTTTCTGGGACATCTGCATGAAATGATGGGGCGCGGGCTGTCGTGCGAGATTGATGTGAACCATATCCCGGTGCTTCCGGGCGCACGTGAGTCGGCAGATGCGTTTTTATACACGGCGGCAGGACAGAGAAACCGCAACCATGTCGGGGCGGCGGTGCAGTTTGAAAATGTACCGTTTTCAATGGAAGAGGTCTTGTTTGACCCGCAGACCTCCGGCGGACTTCTGATGGCAGCTGCCCCGGATGAGGCGGAGAAACTGGAACAGGAGCTGCAGAACGCCGGGCTTCCGGCGCGGATCGTGGGAACGATCACGGAACCGGGAGAGGTTGAAATTTTTGTACGAGGATAGGAGGAAACAGAAATGAAGAAAGTAGATGCAAGAGGAGACGCATGCCCGATTCCGGTCGTAAAGGCAAAACACGCGATAGAGGAACTTTCGGGTGCCGGACAGGTGGAAGTGCTGGTGGATAATGAGATTGCAGTTCAGAATCTGACGAAAATGGCAGAGCAGAAGGGCTATCAGAGCAGTGCAAAGAAGCTGGCGGATCAGGAATATCAGGTTATCTTTACGGTGGGTGAACAGACAGAAGAGGAAAAAGCGCAGGCAGGAGCCGGATGCGAAGCCTGTATTCCGGACAGCCGTACCGATACCGTGGTTGTGATTGCCAATGATAAGATGGGCGAGGGCAGTGAGGAACTTGGAAAGACGCTTTTGAAGGCATTTACATTTGCCCTGACCCAGCAGGACAACTTGCCGAAAACCATTCTTTTCTATAACGGCGGAGCCAGTCTGACCTGTGAAGGATCTCCGATGCTGGAGGATCTGAAGACACTGGAGGCAGAAGGTGTGGAGATCCTGACCTGCGGCACCTGCCTGAATTTCTATGGTCTGACCGAGAAGCTGGCAGTCGGCGGTGTAACCAACATGTATGTCATCGCTGAAAAAATGCTGGGTGCTGGAAATGTGGTAAAACCATGATTTATATGGACAATGCGGCGACTTCGCTTCAAAAGCCGCTGCAGGTGGAACAGGCAGTCCTTGAGGCGCTTCGCACCGCAGGAAATCCAGGGCGCGGCGCGCATGAGGCAACCTTACATGCTTCAAGACTGGTGTACGGGGCACGTGCGGCAGCGGCAGAATTGTTCGATGCGGAAGATGCGTCGCGGATTGCCTTTACGGCAAACGCAACGGAGGCGCTGAACATAGCCATTTCCGGGCTGATCCGTCCGGGCGATCACGTGATCACGACGGTCTGTGAGCATAATTCGGTGCTGCGCCCTCTTTACCGTCTGCGTGATCAGGGAGCGACGCTTAGTTTTGTGGGTGTGGATGCGCGTGGAAATCTAAAATATGAAGAGTTGGAAGCATTTCTGCGCCCAGAGACGCGTGCGGTGGTAATTACCGGCGCGTCCAACGTGACAGGAAATGTGACGGATCTTTCCTATATTTCTTCGTTTGTTAAACGGAATGGACTGCTTCTGATTGTGGATGCGTCGCAGACTGCAGGGGAAGAACTGTTTTCCGTGCAGAAGCTCGGAATCGACGTGCTCTGTTTTACCGGGCATAAGGCGCTTCTGGGACCACAGGGAACCGGCGGGCTGTATGTGAAGCCGGGACTTTCGGTGGAACCGCTTCTGGTTGGCGGCAGCGGCATTCACAGTTATGATGAACACCATCCGAAGGAAATGCCAACGGCACTCGAAGCCGGGACGCTCAATGTCCATGGTCTGGCGGGGCTGGCAGCAGGCATCCGTTACCGGATGGATCAGGGGATCGAGAAATTGCAGAAACGGGAGCGGGATTTAACACGCCGTTTTTACGAACAGGTGAAGGAAATTCCGGGCATCATTGTGTATGGAGATCCGGCGACAAAATGTCATGCGCCGATCGTCTCCCTCAACCTTGCTGGGGAAGATTCGGCACGTGTGGCGGATGCACTCTGGGAAGAATACGGCATCTGCGTCCGCGCGGGGGCACACTGTGCGCCGCTCATGCACCGGGCGCTTGGAACGGTCGGTCAGGGAGTGGTGCGGTTCAGTTTTTCGCATTTTAATACGGAAGAGGAGATTGAGAGGGCAGCAGAAGCAGTTCGGGCGCTGGCAGAGGAAGCGTAGGGGAGAAATTGGTAGTATGAGAGAAAAACATCCATTTATCGTACTGTCCTTTCAGACAACTGTGGCGGCGATGGAATGGGAAAAACGATGTATGGAAACGGGCATTCCGGGACGTTTAATTCCACTTCCGAGGGAGATTTCTGCCGGCTGTGGTCTTGCGTGGCGGATGCGTCCGGAAGAGTGGGAGCAGTGGAGCGGACGGATAGACACTTCTGTTTATGATAAGGTGTCGTGTGTGTGGCAGTAAAAAGAATTACTCTAAAAGCAGAAAACACAATCAAAAGAATTATTTGAAGAAGAAGCTGCATAAACAGGTAATGGAAATAATAGTAACAAAAGTGAGATAGGAGAAGGCATCCTCATGAAACGAGATGATTTAATTATTGTGCGCGGCGGCGGTGACCTGGCAACTGGGACGATTCATCGGCTCTGGGCGGCAGGGCTTCGTGTGCTGGTGCTGGAGATTGAAAATCCGGCGGCGATCCGGCGACAGGTAGCTCTGTGTGAGTCGGTTTATACAAAAACAACTGAGGTCGAGGGGCTTCGTGCTGTCCGGATTGATCGATATGAGGAGGCAGAAGCGGTCTGGCAGGAAAATAGCGTGCCGATTTTGATTGATCCGAAAGGCGTGTCGATTGGAGCGCTGAAACCGGCTGTTGTGATCGATGCGATTCTGGCAAAGCGAAATCTTGGAACCCGCCGGGATATGGCACCGCTCACGATTGCACTTGGTCCGGGCTTTACGGCAGGTGAGGATGTGGATGTTGTGGTGGAGACGAAGCGCGGTCACCGGCTGGGGCGAATTATCCGCGAGGGTGCGGCAATCCCGAATACGGGGATTCCGGGCGTGATCGGTGGATACGGTGCAGAGCGGGTGATTCACGCGCAGGCAGCGGGTATTTTCAAAAATGTGCGTGTGATCGGTGATATCGTCGAAGCCGGGGACACGATCGCGGAGATTTGGCAGGAGGACGGAACGAAACTTCTGGTTCAGACACAGATCACAGGCATTCTGCGAGGTCTTTTGCGGGATGGTTATCGGGTGACGGAACATTTCAAGGTAGCAGATGTCGATCCGAGAAAAGAGGAACTTTCCAACTGTTTTCTGATCTCGGATAAGGCCAGATGTATCGCGGGAAGTGTGTTGGAGCTGGTGTGTGCAGAGTTGTGGAAGTAAGAGGATAGCAAAAAAATAGCCACAAAATTCATTTCGTTCTGTTTTTGGAATTCAGCAGGAGAATGAATTTTGTGGCTATTTTTCATGTCATAGGAAACTTCGTCCTATGACATGAAAAAACGCTCCGCGGGATGCGCACTCGCGCGAAGAAGAAACATGTCGCAAGCGACCGCGCGAGACACCCGAATGTGCCAAGGTATTCTTTTTTATGAAAAATAACGATAAACCTGCTCGATACACTCCTTTGGCAGGCAGTTTTGATAAACATCAGGATCCGGTTTTGGAAGATGATCCCTTTGAGTGTCTGAGATAAACAGATAAATGGAATAAAGAGTCATGAGTTCCTCAAACTCCTCCTGATCCTTCCGATCCTCCTGCTTCCGGAAGTAAATTTCAGTCAGATAACGAGTAAGAGTCAGGCAGGATAAAACAAGACTTTTAAGTGAAAGCTCGTTTTTGGAGGATTTCTCTTTCTGTATTGCAGAACTGCCTTCACATGACTCCTTCAGAATTTTAGAACTGTCTTCGCATAACTTCTCCAGATCAAAAATAGATCGGGTAGGATGAAAGACAGGTCCCTTTAATTTTTCATGTTCCGATTCTTTTCTTCTTTCAGAATTTGCAACATTTTCAGGATCCTTAAAAATAGCACGGATAGCTGCAACAATGTTTAAATCAGATAATAAGTCGGGCATTTCCTGCTCAGGAATTTTTTTATCTTTACGCGCTTGTGTG